>Ga0265297_10004964_pt1 | contig 20962 bp, 22 predicted proteins | sample Munlanlwell13791_FD_192502 | JGI IMG/M metagenome (GOLD analysis project Ga0265297, IMG submission 192502) | Leachate microbial communities from a municipal landfill in Southern Ontario, Canada - Leachate well 137-91 | ecosystem: Engineered > Solid waste > Landfill > Unclassified | place...
GGGTGTGTGCGTCGCTGTAGGTAGCCGCAGCGGCTGTGTGGAAGTCCTCTGGCACAAGACCCATGTCACCGTCTACCGTAACCGATACGTCGTCGACGGCTGCGCTTTCGGGAACCCGGAAGAGGATGCGCAGAGGATTCGTGTTGTCACGACTGGACATACACCACTGACGACACTGGCCGGCATGCTATCCGAACACGCGACCGAGATCACGAACCCCGCAGGCGTGCACACAAGCGTAGATGACGGAGACTTTGACGATGTCTGAAGCACATGCTGCGGCTGAGCCAGAAACTCCGATTCATAACGACATCTACGGCCTATGCCAGCGCGCGCGAACAGCAACTTGGAAGAAGCGCACGAACATCCCCGGGACAAACTGGTTCTGGGTCAACAGCCTGACGCTACCTGCTGGTTTTGAGATCATTGACCGTGCGACTAAGAACGAGGTCGGTAGTGTTTGGACACGAAACCGGCCGCTGTTCAAAGGTCTACCTGACGAAACTCACATGCTTGATCTGTACGGTCCTGAAGGCAACACTGTCATACACACACTCGACTGCAGCAGTATACGGCTGCCTGCTGGGCCTCCTGCCGCTGTTGTAACAGCCTTGATCCGCAAGCTGCTCCTCGAGGCGCCGAAGACCGCGCACGCCGCGGAGTGGTCTGAGCTAGCGGCACGAAACGGCATCGCACTGGCTCTGCTGTTCTGCCCGGAGACCGGTCGTTGGCTCATGGACAAGCGCAGCAAGGAAGTGAGTTTCTCCGGGCACTGGGGTTTGCCTGGTGGCGCGATCGACGACGGCGAGGCTCCGTCTGCTGCCGCGGCACGCGAGCTGAGCGAAGAGGCCGGTGTACACAAAGCCAGGTACGTGCGAACAATCGAAATAGATGACAGGCTTTGGTGCTCTGTTTTCGTTGTCGACACCGAAGTCAAGCCAAGGAAGTCGAAGGAGAGCTCGAAGATCGAATGGGTCTCGGAATTCCCGAAGCCGTTGGTGCCGGCAATGGAAGAGAAACTGTCCGTGTACCGAGACGCCTTGCGCGAGCTCGGTGCACATCCACCGGCGCGACCGACACTGGAAGCATTCAGCCCTGCGTTCAAGGCATGGTTCGGTCACTCTGTTATGGTGGGGCACGACGGCAAGCCGCTGCGCATGTATCACGGAACGACCTACAACATCCCCGAGTTCAAGCGTGAGTTCGTCGGTCACGGCCACGACCAGGAAGGGTCCGGATTCTACTTCACCAGTGACCCAGACCAAGCCTCCGGGTACAACGAAGTCAAGCCAGAGCTCCGCGGTCTTCTGGCCGGCCCGAACGTGATGCCTGTGTACCTGCGCATACAGAAACCTGTCACGAACAAGCCACTCACGCGCTCGCAGGTCGAGCGCATCATCCTCGCCGGTGACGAGGACGCGCTGTGGAACTTCGGGGACGTAGGTTACGAAGGGAAGCGCAGGGTTGTTCAGCAGGCTGTGAACCAGTACGCCGACAACGACTGGCCGACGATCAGGATCTTGTTCATGTTGGCCAACGACTTCTACCGCGGTGAAGATGGCAAATTCCTGGAAGTCTTGCAGCGTGTCACCGGTTACGACGGTATCGTCGTGCACCATGGTGCTAGGACCATCGCCGTGGTCTTCAGCCCGAACCAGATCAAGTCTGTGTACAACACCAACCCGTCGAAGAAGTCCAATCTTGTGGCTGGCGCTGTCGTTGAGTCCGGCGTCGGCGACAACAAGCTGCTGTGGATGCGCGAAGGCTATCTGCAAGGCTGTTTGAACGGCGAGCAGGATCCTGGAGGTGAAGACGCCCTGGCTGACTACTTCATCACGGATCGGTTCCGGGAAGCGGCTGTTGCTCTTGCGGACAGCGAGTGTTCTGCGTTCCTGGAAGCTGCGACAAGCAAGTGCGCTGATCTTCTGTCCGACTTCGTCGCACGTGGGAGTCTTGATACAAGGCGCCGCTACCAGCACCTCGGATCCGCGTTTTGGTTCTCTGCAAATCGCGACAGCAGCAATGCCTTCAGCGCCTACGACAGCAACAAGTACTCGGCGTTGCACGAGCTCGCGCAGTCCATGTTCAAACCCAAGCGTGTGTGCATCCACGGCGAGCAAGGTACCAAGCAGAGCCTTGATCTGGAGCCGAAGCCGGAAGCGGATTGGGGAAGGTTCAACTCCGTAACCGCTGCCACAGAACCCGAGCCGGATCTGCTCTCACGTCTCGAGAACAAGCACCTGAAGACGTCTGGCCTTGACTTCTTCTTTGAACTCAACCTGGCCAGCGAGCACACGGACGAAAGCTACGTCACCGTAGACATCCTGGACAAGAACCACGAAGACGGGCTTCCACACCTGAGCGGGCGCTTACTGTTGTGCTCTTCCGGACCGAACACAGGAAAGTACGTCTTCCGCCCATTCGAGCTGACGCCGCTTCTTATGGATGGAAATCCGATGTGGCTCCAGGGATCCAAAGGTACGTACACAGCCACACGCTACGAGTACGTGATACCGGACAAGAGCAGCACCTACTCGATGTTGCGCGTGTTCACGCAAGTGTATCGCGAAATTGTGAACAAGTTCAAACGCGGTACCGACATGACCGCTGCAACAGAACCGGAGACTGCACAGCACATCTCCCTGTTCGAGCGCGCGTCTTCTCCCGAGCACGAACGAGAAGGCAAACGCGTCTCCTTGAACGTACACGGCGTAGCTGTCACCGTCTACGTTACGTACTGGGCACTGCACCCAGCATCCGACTTCAAGATTCCAGCGGACATGGAGCAAAGAAACGGCTTCGGCTTGTACGAGTTCGACCTGCTCTTAGAAAAGGATCAGAACAAACTGTGGAAGTCGTTCATTCTGTGCCAGACACAGGACAAGAAGCACGTACGCATTGTTGACTCACATGACAAAGCAACAAGCAATCCCGGGTTCGATGTCCAGGTCGACGGCAAAAACATGTCCAAAGTACTCGGGCATGGTCCGCTGCGCACCGACGCCACTGTTCCAGCTCAAGACCGCGCCATTCTCGCCTGTGTCGTGAAGAAGGCCCTGGACCTCTTCAACAACGTCTTTCCCGGACAAGCACGCGCAGCCGCTGAACCCAACGATCTGCTATCGATGGAAGGCATAGCTCGCGCCTTGAATCGAAAGAAGGTAAGTGTACCTACAGCCTTTGGCTCTGTGGAGATCGGCTACAACAGCTACGTGTACGCAGCTGCCCACCACTCCTTGAACAGAGGTGTGGTTACGACTTGGTTTGCGCTGCAGCCGGATCTAAATCGAAGCAACACCATCGAGGTGAAAGCAACGAGCTTATCTCAGCACAGCACTTACGATTCCACAGCAAGTGCGCGACTGAAAAAGAACTTGGGTGACATCGGCTACATCACCATCACCGACGAAATGAACATGCGCTCCTTCCTGGCGGCCGTGGTCAAGAAAGTGATTTGGCTGACAGAGCTTGTCTTCAGGGATCACGGCATCAACATCGTGAACAAGCGCCTGCGCACACATCCGTACGCCGCTTTGCTTGTGACACAAGACATTCTCCGCGACATCCTGGACCAAAATCCAGACGACCCCAGAACAATCAGCAAAGACGGCTACCAGGTATCGCTCATCGACAGAGACAAAAGGCTTCCGTTACAAGATCGTCCGTGGTTTCGAGTGGTCACCCCAGGTGGTGACAACTTCCTTGGCTTCTTCAGTCTCGTGCAAGAACGCTGGTACCCGACGTTCTGGGCGGCTCCGCAGAGCTTCGACATCGACCGTGCGCGCGGCGAGCGGACAAGTCGTCTCTCGAGCGTACCTTTCCAGAACACGGAAAAGACGACAACTGCGCTCATGCTCTGCGCACTCGAGTGTGCCAGGTCGCAGGAACCGGCTACGGCAGCTGCTGAGCCGGAAGTGAAGAAGTTCACACTTGCCTCATTCCTTGAGCATCTTGGGAACGAACCGTTCAGCGTCTGGCAGAACCGCCAGATCAAGACGTCCGTCGGTACAATCACGCTCATAAATCTGACGTCTCCGTCGCTAACTACGGCACTGCTTGTCTGCGAGATCAAACACCACAATGTGACGTACACGTTACATCTCGCACACACTGCACATAAGCCCGAAGGCAAGAGCTACGCGTTCGCTTGCCGCGGCCGGGACTTCCCAGATAGAACCCAAGCGGCAGGCGTGTACAGATTCAACAGCACCACCGAGGACTACGACGGCTTCAAGTTGCTGCAGCGCGTATTCGAAGCGCTGCTCACGAATCCGAGCGTGCAAAAGGTGATTGCGTGGAAGCCGTAGCCTCCGCCCAGCACAACCCCTCCTGGGAGGTCATAGGGAGGCGTCTGCGGGCGTGGTGCCGATCGCCGGCCTCGTACAAGCTCCTGGACGCCTCTCCAGCCCACGGAGGCACGTGGACGGCCGGCGGCTGCGCTCTCCTGGCCACAGCTCTGGCCCGGAACGGCGTCGGCTCCCTGCGCGCAGTGGTTGGACGCAGCCAGGCTTCCGGTCCTGTGCAACCTCAACACTGGGTCGTGCAAGTCCAAGGCGGCTTCCTGGATGCAGATGGCTTCAGTACCGGCCCCAGACTCCTGGCGAGAATGCGAGATGATGAGTTCGTGCAGGATCCAGAGATTCGACAGCTCCAAGCACGTGACCGCGCGCACGTAACCTACAGGCCTGCTTTGGATGTGGAGAGCGTAGCTGCCGTACAAGCGGCATTGCGGGACTTGCTGCAGCCACAGGCTTGACTATCTTTGGGCCATGTCGGCTGAGTTCCCTCGAAGTCCGGAAACATTGTTCGAAGAGCTGCAGCAACGCTGCGTAGCCGTAGGACCGCTCGCTCTTCGCAACGGTGGTATGGTCGGCTCGTGTGGCACCAAGGCTCTCCAGATCGTCAACGTGTGCAACTTTCTGATTGACGTTTTCGTTGTGGAGAGAAACCAAGCTCATTTCCACCTTAACGTCGTCGGCGATCATTCTTTCCCGAACCGGCGAAAGCTGGACATCAGTTTCTGCAGAAGTCCAGTAGACGTACTTGTAGCTGTTGTTGCATTCGCATACCAAGTCAAGCAAGAACACGCAGAGCACGAGAAGTCCAGAGTTGTTTCCGGCAGACCGTACATCTATCTCCAGACAGCTACGGCGACGACATCGAACTGGATGCAGGTAACAAGCACAGGTACCTACTATGCCCTCTGAGCCACTGCCTGGAAAAGAACCACGCTGCGTTTCGTTCAACACCAAGTACGATTTTCTTGAAGTGTCGCTGACATCAACAAAGAATGTCCATCAGCTCACGTATATCCAAAAAGGAGATGCCTATGCCGGCGGAACCAGAGCCAGCACCAACTCCACTGTATGAAATGTCCGTCAAGATCGTACACACGGAAATGCCGAACATGGAAATGCAGGCACAGCCTCGCCTGCTTCGAGACAGACCGCCGGTCACGATTGTCCCAATTGAGACCCTGCTAGATGGCCGCTGAACCGGCACCAGGTGTTGAGCGTTCAAGTGTTAGACCAACGCAGGCATTCCTCGACTACACCGACTTGGTCAGACCCAGACTCAATTACGTCGACATTCCCGACAACGTTATCCGCATGATGCGTCGGCTGTTGAACGATAGGCAGGACGAGCGCCTGTCAACTCTTCCTGTATGCCAGAACTACAGGGAACACAAGCAGCCACCGAGCCTGCTTACGTAGCAGAGCCTGCGAGCGAGCTCCGGGAAGCGGCGGCTCTCGGTCGAAAGATCGCGAACAGCTACAAAGGGCATGAAATCGTGCTCGAGTTCGAACGCAACGACCACGAAATCGGTGTCGACGTTCGTGTCAGCCTTGACGGCGTGTACTCGCATCGGACGTTGCTGACGTACTGGAACGCACACGAAAGCAAGTTCGCTTCCTCAGTGACCGTAGGGCCAGGAAACCACAGGCACCATGAACAAGTTCCGGTGTCGATGCTGACGTTGCCTTGGTTCATCCGACGGGAATCGGCCTGGGCTGTAGGCATGAAACCGACACCAGCACAAGCAGCGGTGGAACCAGAAGCACCGACAGGTGCTATTGATCCTATTCGTATTTACCAGACACTGCTTGGACTCGCGAAAGCTGGCAAGGAGTTCAAGCACAGAGACTTAGAAATCGACTTCACGATGCGCGGATCTGACCTGCTTGTGAACTTGTACCGTTACTACAACGGCAAGATCCACGGCCTCGGGTACTACACCGTGTACAAAGCCTCTGTGATAGACAAAGAAGGCACCGCACACCATATCACGTTCAATCCGACTAGATACCAAGATGTAAATGGCAAGATTCCGCAGATCTCAATCAGGAAGAACAACCCCGCAGGCAGCACAGAAGATCGTGTGACCATCACGAAGAGCATCGGTCTTCCTGGTCTACTCCGCGTGCTATTCCAGGTGATGACGGGATTGTCTGTGTCGAAGCACGACAGCTACAACCTGTCGAAACAGGCCGAGGCCGCTGCCGAGCCTGTGTCAGGCGATCGTGCTGCGGAGTGGTTGGACGCAATGCGCCTGCTCTCGAAGAGGCACATGACGCTGTCGGCGCAGCCAGGTGTACCCGAGCTCGGTGTGACCGCAGCACATGCTGTTGGCATGGATGATCCCGAGGATTGGTTCGTTCTCTTCGGAGAGCGCCGTTCCGGTGGATTTCATGGGCGTGTCTACTACCAGCGTAACAGATCCGGACGCATTCAGGTGCAGCTGTACAAGACCGCGATACCGGAACGCGAGCACACAGAAACACTCACCATCGATCTTCAAACCAGTATCATGCATGATGTCGTGGCGGCAATACGAAGAATCGTACGTGAGCACACGTCACAAGCACAAGCGGCAGCAGAGCCGGAGACGAACTACACGTTCCGTGAGTTCGCGAGCGTGCTGGTCTTCGGTCGCGAGCAGGTCAGTATCGATGACATCCTCGCCAAGAAGGTCAGGGTTCTGCAGCCTATCGACGGCTACCCTGTGCGCATCCAAACCCAAGCCGGAACGATCACCAAGATGTCGATCAGCGCCGGACAAGGCGGAAGCAACGCCACCGTGTCCCTGCGTATCGCCAAGCCAGCAGGTGATGTTCACGGTGTCGTGTTCGTCGGCAGTCAGTTGTGGCCGCATAGCGTCTCGGTGTCGCTATCGTGCGCCGGCGGTGCTCTCAGGCGTGAAAGCGCAGAGAACGCGCCACCGCGTCGGATGCGTGAGTGGAAGCTGTGGTTGGCGCAGACAGCTGTGGAGAAATGCCGGATAACGAAAGCAGAAGCCGCTGCAGAGCCCGCCCAGGATCCCAGGGAAACTTTCTGCGACAAGCTCCTAGCTAAGTACAACTTGTCCCTGGACCCGTCCAAGATCACGTACATGGGCAGGGACGGTATCGATTACGATGGCAATGTGGACTGGTCGGACAAGAACCTGATCAAGATACCCGTACGCTTCCGCAGCGTAACCGGAGACTTCTACTGCCACCACAACCACCTGACCACGCTAGAGCATGCTCCTGGACACGTAGGTGGATACTTCAGCTGCTACGAAAACCACATGACCACGCTAGAGCATGCTCCTGGACATGTAGGTGGATGCTTCTACTGCAACAACAACCACCTCACCACGCTAGCAGGTGCTCCTGCACATGTAGGTGGAGACTTCTCCTGCAACAACAACCGCCTGACCACGCTAGAGCATGCTCCTGGACACGTAGGTGGAGGCTTCTACTGCTCCCAAAACCGCCTCACCTCGCTCGAGCATGCTCCTGGGCATGTAGGTGGATACTTCTACTGCTACCACAACCACCTTCCCCGGGGCACCAAGAAGCCGGTAGGCGTAAAGGGTAGGTTTTATCTCGGCGTGCAAACGCCGGCACCCGTGCACGGTGCTGCGGAACCCACCCAAAGCAAGCTCAGAGACATCGATTACGTCGCGCGCATGTTCGAGGAAGACTACGGACCCGGTCTGCTTGAGGCCCCGGAACCGTGGCGTGTGCACCCGCTGCGCTTTGGAAAGACATTCGCGATCGACATCACGAACAAGGAAACACGGCAGCGTCTTCTGTTTGCGCACATCAACGACCGCGAAGACGAACCGCATGCCCGTTTCCAGGTATGGACAAACAGGAACGACAACACCGCCACCCACTACATCGATAACGAGCGCTGGCGTGGACACGCGGTAAAGCTCCGTGTCATCAACATCCCCAACTACCACAGCAGCAGGAAAGCATACCAGACCTTGGTGGCGTTGGCGCATGCTTTCCTGCAGTTGGCGCCGAAGCTCTTGTCGCAGGAGCGTGCCGAAATCGACAGCAAGCTCACAGAAGCCGCAGCGGAACCACGCGTGCCTGCACTGGCGCCGGCGGACGCGTACAGCCTACTGCACACATTCATACACGTGCACGGAGACAAGCAAGTCACGCTTCCCTGTTACAAGGAACTACGCGGTCATGTCCGTGTGAGCCTGCAAGAGGCAACACCGGGCGTTGTACAGATCGAGGTTGATCATGTCGGCGGGAAACACCTCGGGCGGGTGGTGCTGTCGGACATCGGAAGATTTCTTGTCCAGGACACAAGACACCCGATGGGAACACCAACCAAGGATCAAGACCAACTGCTTGAGGCTGTGGACGTCAAAGGGATCATCAAGAACATAGTGAGGTTCTACACGTGAACGTACAAGCTGCAGCGGAACCTCCACGGCCGGAAGAGAAGTACGGGGAGCTGGGACGGCTAGCGGAGCTGGACAAACCAACACCTCCGTTCCAAGTTGGCACGTACAAGGCCCAGATGATGGCGCTGCTGCCGAGCAAGCTACGCCATGAGTTCATCGTTCAGCTGTTTCGCGCAGGTGACCTCCCCGAGCAAGCCAAAACACGCGGATCAATCGGTATCATAGTCATCTTCGGCGGCGATAACCTGAGCGCGCGGGTGAAATTCGTCCGCTACGGTGCTGGTGTTAGCGTTGTCGAGGATCATGAGGTGTACTACCGCTTCCAAAGCATGACCGTGCGCGCAATCGTAAAGGGCATAGAGGACATCTTCACAAGCACAGACGACCTTGGTGGCATCGGAGCCCAGCTCCGTGGTGAGATCCAAGCAGCGTCAGAACCAGCAAATGCAACACCGTACCAAGTGTTTGCTGATCTCATCAAGCTGATCGAGAAAAGGCACAGTTTGACCGTGCGTACGAAAACAGATGCGGTAACACTCACAGCTCCTGCGGATGCAGAGATCCATGCCCTGGCACACAACCACCTCTTCTACGTCAGCTTATCCGGAGACAAGAAGCACGTGCGTGTGTACCGATCCGGTGTTGGTGAAGCTCAGTCACTGACCAAGTGTCCTGAGAACGCTCGTGATCTTGCCGCAGCTATCGCTCGTGCGTGCTTGTCGGATGCTTCCGAGCTCGTCATGGGTGCTGCGGAAGCAGAGGCTGCCGCTGAACCCGCCCAGGACTACAGGGAAGCTCTCTGTCGAAGGATCAAGGCGAAGCTCAACCTCCACCTGGAACCGTCCAAGATCACGTACATGGGCAGGGACGGCATCGACTACGACGGCAACGTGAACTGGAAGAGCAAGAACCTGACCAGAATACCGGTACGCTTCCGCAAGGTAACCGGATACTTCAGCTGCTCCCACAACCACCTGACCACGCTAGAGCATGCTCCTGGACATGTAGGTAGAGACTTCTACTGCTGCGACAACCACCTCACCACGCTAGCAGGTGCTCCTGGACATGTAGATGGAGACTTCTACTGCTACCACAACCACCTCACCACGCTTGCAGGTGCTCCTGGACATGTAGATGGAGACTTCTACTGCTACCACAACCACCTTCCCCCAGACACCAAGAAACCAAAAGGCGTAAAGGGTAAGTTTGTGCCGGGCGAGCAGACTCCAGCACCCGTGCACGGGGCGGTGGAGCCAGCCAGCACACCTCGAGGCTGGCTTGCGATGATCCACGCCTCGGAGAAAAGTGAGATTGACTTCGTAGTCAAAGCCGAAGCCACCAAGCACGAACATCCGGAGACGTACAGCGTTTACGTCACCCAACCGATATACAGCCGCGACATCTCCGCAGAGGAGAGGGAGCTAATCGCCGAGGTTCGTCACAACTACGGCCGCGGTAGCGCAGGAACCAAAGACGTGCTGATGAAGCTGGTTCAGCACCATGGAGTCTGGATGTGCTCGTGCAAGATCGGCAAGGTAGAGCACACAGCGCGCATCCCCGACACGAACAACACCCAGGCCTGTGTTACTGCGATCCTGGTAGGTGTAGGTGTCATTCCCAGAGACGTCCTGCCCAAGCGAGCACAGGCCGCCGCAGAGCCTGCCGCGAATCCAGAGGAGGAGCAGATCCGCAAGATCATCGACATCATCTTCGCGCTTGAGTCTGGACTGCTGCGTGGATCGGCGTTGCGTGCAGGCAAGTTGCCGTGCCTGGGGAAGTTGGACAGCTTGGCGCTGCCACGTATACAGCACGGCCAAGCTTTCGGCTACTACGAACTCTGCGTCGAGGTCTCCGCGTTCCTGCATGTGCACGAAACCGACCCGGCGCCGATGCAGCATCTGCGCTACCGTGTCAGTTGGCACCAAGATCGGTATCAGAGCCTGAGCAACCCCATCCCCGAGAAACTGGTTGTTGACATCTACAACATGGCCGAGGATAACAGCACCAGGAAGCCGGTGTCTGTACCCATGCCAAAACTTCCAGCACAATTCCTGCATCTGCCTGTAGCTGAGGCAGCCAAGGTCGTCATCCGCGCGTCTATCCAGCTTGTAGAGAACATTGTAGGACAGACAGCACAAGCGGCAGCAGAACCTGATTCCAGGTCGTTGTTGCTGCAGCCTGCAGACGCGATGGGACAGTTCCGGATCCTTCACCGGATCTGGAAGGAAAAGGGTGGAGATACCAAGGTCGCGCAGGACCGCGCTACCGGAATGCTGCTGACCACAGGTGACGGTGATGAAATCCCGACAGAGGAAGACACCAAAGCCGATGTGCGGTTTTACAGCGGGCGCCAGGCAACACCGGAAGAGAGACAAGAGCACGGATCAGACTACTTCGACTATGCCTCGTTACGTGTCGAGTTCCCGCGTTCCACGCAGACACGACGTCTTCATGTGAAGTTCTACGTCTGGGACAACAACGTACACGGAAATGATTTCTTCATGAACGTCCTCGGCAAGAACACAGCCGAAACCATGAAACTGATTCTCGCTGAAGTCCACAAGAGATGCAAGGAGAAATGATGGCTGCGGAACCTCTTTACACATCAAAGCTTGGTCGTGACCTGCAGCGCCTTGAAAGCCGCGAGCTGGAGATCGGTGACTTCAGGCTTACAACAGCGAAACACGGACACATACTTGACGTGTATCTACACGGAAACAAGCACACTGCCCAGGTGTCAACACAGGACGGCCTCCTTCGGAAGCATGTGGTGTCCGTAACCGAGTACGGATCCGATAACGCCAGGCATGTTGCACTTCCAGCATTCGCCCGCGATAGCTTGCGCTCACTTATCCGCGCAATGGCGGCGATCTTGACAAACATAGCTCCAGATCTTGACTACAAGCACAAAGAGAACGAGGCTCAAGGCGCGGCGGAACCAGGCGCGCGTGACCTTCACCAGGAACTAGATCTGTTCGGCCTCGGTATTCGTTTCTTCGGTGGCTACAAGTTCTCAAGAAGACGGTCAGGTCGCAACTTCTTCGTGTTCTTGCAGAATACCGGCACCGGTGCGAACGCTACAGCAGAGATCGGCGAGAAAAAGGTATTCCTGGATGCCAGAGGAAAACTTCCCGACGGAAGCTACAACGTGAAGACGGAAACACTCACCCTGGATAAAGTCACGTCTGTGCGTCAACTGGCCGGCAGGATGCTTGCCTTGATTCGTAAGTGCGAGTCAGAGAAAGCGACGGCGGCAGCAGAACCAGAAGCAGCCAGGATTGACCCCGAGCGCTGCGGACCGGCTGCGTACCAACTAGCCAAGCTTGTAGCTCTTGTGCTGCGACCGGAGCAACAGAGAAAGCTGACCGTCGCTGGAGTGAGCTTTACGGTTACAAGCATAGTGCGTATCAGCGGGAGCGACTACGATCGTAGGTGGCTAAAAGAGCTCCTCAATCAAGAGGACAAAGGCTACCGTACACGCCATGGTGTGCAGCTTGATCTCGGTGCTGATGGATTCATACGGCTTTATACGATGCCTGGAAGCAAGACGCTGGAAGTATCGTACGACAGCCGCTGGAAACACATCAGCACCGCGAACATCAAATGTTCTGGACACGAGAAGCTGACGGAAATTCTCACCAAGGTGTTGCACGTAACCGGAGTCTCTTCAAGAACACACAAGAGCACGACGGTACCGACACACATCCAACAGAAGTTCGTCAGTGACTTCACCTACGGATTCAAGGACGCGGTATTGCACAACATCGCCGATGTCAACCACCCAAACTACGACGAAAGCGAAGGAACGCCGTATCTGATCGATCGTGCAAACCCAGACGATTTCGATGCCGCGGCTGACCGCTTCCTGGAAGCTATCGGCGAGCGCATCATCACCGGTATCTGGCGTATACTTCCAGAGCACCTGCGGAACAGGAAAGACATTGCCCGTGCTCTGGAAGGTTCAGATTTTGGCAACTACGTATGCATCTCCAATACCGGAGCTGGTGTATCTCTCGACGACTACTACCGCCCGCAAGATAGCGAGCTTCGTGATCTAGTCGATGAGTTTTCCGACATAACGCACACAGCAGCCAGCGGCATCCCGTACGTGGACGCTGAATTTCGTGACGGTCGCGTTCATTTGTCCACAACTACCATGCACGTGCACGGCGCTGCGGAGCCGGCCACACCGTCAATCGCTTTCAACCCAAACACGACCGCCACGGAAGTTCTGCACAACATCAAACCCGGGCAAGGTGCGAGCTTGACCGTATCCGGGAAACACGTGCTTGTGCAGGTCATCAAGTCCAACCCAGAGTACAACACCGTAGACATGCGCGTTCGTGGTATCCCTGGCTTGACCTGGGTGAACCTAACAGTAGCGAGAAAGAACAGAAGCTTCATCAGCATCCGTTACAATCGCGACCCCGCAAATACCCACGGCTACTACAGCGGAGGTGCTGGCGCCGTGGACGTGCGAAAAGTCGACAGCGCCTCTGCCTTCCTCCTGAAGGTTCTTGGTCTAGCGTACAGGTCCTTGCACCTGAAGCACGAAGCACCGCAGCATTACGTCGACGGCGTCATCAACAGCTACATCGGAACTTCGTTGGAGCTCACCGTAGACGACACCAGGGAGGACTACAACGCCAACAACGGCGAAGGAACCGACCTATCCGAGTTCTTCTCCGCGGACGACGTCGACGCTGATGGTCATAAGAAGGTGCAAGACCTGGTACAAAGGTTTCTGGCCTCTGCCTGGCCCGCTATCGAAAGCAACCTTCCCGCCGATCGAGTAAACCTTAGCGCTAAGCACGTAGGCCACGCCCTGCTTCTATCAGCGGGCGGGTGGGCACCCGCTTTCGCGGAGACACGCTACCGTGCCGACGTCGACGAAGATCTCGGAGAGTTCCTCGAAGCGTGCACAGAGCATCTCGGAGAACTCACTCCGTATCGTGTCAACGATCGTGTGTTTTCATTTCAGTGACGTACAGCAACTCATAACAGCATCGGGCGGTGCCCGCTAAAATCGGAGAAGAACATGACACCCAAGCAGAAGCTCTTCAAGACGAAGCTGCTGTCGCTTTTCGATAAGCTCATCGCCTATGTCGAGGAGCTGAAGGCGGCGGACGTTCCCACAAGTCTGGACACGGTGCTGAAGCAGCAGCGCCAGCGCATCCACGACACCAACCAGGCCGAGATCCTGCTGCAGATCGGCGCCGAAACCACGCTCTCGGGTTACATCGATCGCCTGGACTCCCTCGAGGACTCCGTCGAGGACGAGAACCTCAGCGAACACGACACCGCCGCTCTCGAGCGCAAAGGCGACGCCCTCGACAACTGGCTCGTGGATGCTGCCAAGGAGCTGGACAAGCTCCGGAAGCAGGTCGAGGAAGAGAGCGTGGAGCTCCACGCCGCAGCTTCCTGCTCTCCGGCCTTCGCTGCGGCCGCCAAGGCCCTGGCAAGCGCCGGCGCGATGCTGACCTTGGTCCAGGCTTTCCAGCGCCGCAGCCTCTCCGATCGGATCAAGGACCGGAAGCTACGCAAGCGCTGGCTGAAGACACCAGCAGGCAAGGCGTCGCTCAAGCGGTCCAAGCGCCTGGCCAAGCGCCCGCACGTCATCGACCGAGCCAAGTCCAAGACCTCCAAGTTGGTGCACAGGACCTACCGTTACTGACCGGCCTAGCAGGCCTGCAGAGGCGAAGCAAGAAGGGACGACCGTAAGGCCGTCCCTTCTTCGTTTACACGCTCTTAGCTGTGCAGCAGATCACGCAGGCGTACTGCCACCTGCTCCGTCTGAGACACCGCAGAGGCCGAAGTCAACACGCTCACGGTAGAGCTCCTGAGCAACATCAACCGTGGTGAGGTCGATGAGCCCGTCTGTGTACAGGATCATGTCCTTGGCTGTTGTGCTCTCGGATCCGATGAGAATGACCTCCTTTCCGAGATCGTCGCGTACGTAGCGGACGGCGGCCAGCAGGTCCGCATCGCCGTTGAAGAGGATCAGCCTGTCGTACTTGTTCAGGTGTGCGTACTTGATCGCAAGCGTTGCGATCTCGACGTCGACACCGCGTTCTACGGCGATGCTGTTGCCGCAGTATGGACACCACTTCGACTTCTGCGACTTCGCAACAACCTCGTACCCAGCCTCGTACTTCAGCCAGGCGTGGTAATTGAACTGGTTCTCGCCTGCGAGTGAAGTAACGACAACAGCCCGGTTGAGTTTACCGTACAGCCGTTCAATCATGCGCCGGAGCTTCAGCATGTCCACGGATCCGCCGCGGTACATCGGATCATGCGAAAACGCCGCTTGGTAGCCGTCATCCACGAGAAGGAGATTGGTCATGCAGCACCAACCTTGTCGCGCAGGGCCGTCAGCACGGTACGCAGCTTCGGCGTGCTGGCCACGATGACACCCGGTTCCTCGAGAGCTTGCACAAGGTCTGCGGCAAGATCAGTCACCTGCTTGCTATTCCGCACAGGCTGCTGCCCGAACAGAGCCACGGCCGGCTTCGGCGTTGTCGGGTTCGGCGCACGTCCACTGCTGATCCAGTTGCCTTCCTGTAGCGGTTGGCTGGTTCCAGGGACTGTCTCCGGAAGCACCAACGTCTCCGGACGGACACCAATGTCAGGGATGTGGAAGACACGGATCTGATGCTCGGTGCCGAGTCCAGGCACGATCTCGAGAATCGGTCCTCCGAACACGCGACCGAGCACAGCAATGTCCACAGTTCTCAGCTTCGAGACGGACGTGATGTAGATCTCGGAAACGTAAGGTAGAGCCGAAGCACGCGCAACCTTGAGAATCTCAGCCGCTGTTACAACACGCTGCACGAACACTTTCCCGTGCTGCGTCGCTGTCGCGTGTTTCACAATCAAACGCTGAATATCGATGTCTGTCTCTGGAAACGCAAGGATGAGTCTTTGATACCTTCCCAAAAGCGTCGCAATCGATACTCGACTTTTCACTGCTTCCGTACTTGCCATTTTGATTTGTCTCCATCGAATGTTGTTTTGAAATAGTGCTCGGCGGCATCGTGGTACACCACGACACCCTCCGGGCGCTTGAAACCGGGAACAGCAACGGAGCCGGTTCTGCGCAGGGTCTCCATGGCCTCGCACACAGCGGCGTCGTTGAATGGTCCGCGGTAGAGAACAGGAACGACGTCCAAGCACGAAGGCGGGCGTTCCTGGAACTTGGGGTTGGTATCGGTCCCGCCGATGCGCAGAGGCACGTCTCCGTGCCTGCACCAGCGCCTGGTGTTGAACAAGGCAAGCCGGTGCTCGTCGAGGCCGTAACGACGGCCGATATTCCGACCGAAGAACTCGCCGTAGTGGCGCCCGGGTCCGAGACCTTCGATGATTTCGAGCTTCCGCTCCAGAACCCAAGCAAAGACACCGGCCGTGTCTTTGTCCAGCGAAAGCCAGCATTCACGACTGCCAACTTCGATGGTGCTGTCGGCGTGGATCTGGAGCTGCACGTTCATGCCGTCGATCTTCTCCGAGATCGTGCAGTCACGGTACAACCTGGGGATGCTCTCGAACTCCATGTAGTCGGACCTGGACATCTCCAGCCAGCGTGATGGATCCAGCTTGGCTAATCCGTGTCCAGTTCCAGGCGTGACAAGGAAATCGGTACCATCAAAGTCGGCCTCGAGGTAGATACCGTTTCCGACGTCTGCAAGCACGTGAGTGCCTGCTGCAGGTAAACGCACAGTCACAGGTACGAAAGCAAGCATGGTGTTCTCCTATTCGAAAGCGAGACGAAGCAAGCCGGCGCGGTAACTGCGAGGCAGGTTCGCGCGGATGTCTTTCCAAATGCCGCTCCAGACTACAGGAACGGTCTCGAGCTCAAGCAGGTGCGCGGCCGCCAGGCGATGATGGCCGTCGTTGAGCATTACCGTTCCCAAGCCATGTCGGATTCGATCTCCAGCGGCGGCCAGGCCGACGGATTGAGCATGCAGTAACGGATGCGCTGGACGTGCATCAACCGTGCTTGCTCGCCGTAGTCGACGTCGCTGTTGGGGTCGAATGGTGGTATGGTGTCTGGAATCGAGCCGTTGTACTGCAGCACATCGTCGATGCACAGCGGTCGATCAATGTCATGCCAAACACCGAGGACGTGCTCGATACCACCACGCACGTCCAGAAGCTCCTGGCAAAACACGCGTTGCATTATCTGATGTTCTCGTGGCTGATGATCAGATAGCCGTCGGCGTTGACGTAGTCGTTCGGCTTTTCCGGCTTTCCGACGAAGATACCGGTGACGTAGAATCCTCGGCCGAGCTCTTCCTGGATCTTGCAGGACCGGCCGATGTACGGGCCGATGTACTTCTCGTCGTTGCTCTTGTGTCCGAGACCGTCATGTCGACGAATCACTACGGTTTCGCCGACGCGCGACTTCGGAGCTTCGTGCCGGCGCGGCGCCCAGGCGCGATAACCGAGGAGCTTTCTCGCCTGGACAGTGAAATCACGGCCGTCGAGCACGCCGCGCTTGTGACCGAGGGCGTCGAGACATGCTTCCTCTTGTGTGGACCAGGATGTCGCGCAACGAAACCACTCCGGCTCTGGAGAGCTCTTCAGGTACACACCGAAGAACTTCGTCTTCCCGTCGACGCTGTGCTTGCCGACACCGAAGTCGTCCGCGAGGAAAACGAAGGATGCCTTGTGCCTCTTCCCGCAGACGATCTCGAGAACTTCGGCTTTGCGGGCGTCGTCGGCTGTCAACTTGGCCGTGTTCATACCTTCGGCCCCTTCAGCATCGACCACGCGAGGTCTGCGTAATGCGACGAGGCGCCGCGGTGCTTGTGACCCATGGCGTCGAGGATGGCCTGCTCCTGGTTGAACCAGGCGCTGTTCGTCTTGTGCCAGCGCCCGGCTTCGTCCTTGTAGAAACCGTGGTAGTAGGTTTCCTGGCGGTGCGTGCAGCGAAGTACACCAAGACCGATATCCTCGAGCAGGACCTCGAGCGTGTACCCACGCGAGCCGTCCTTACCGAGAGCATCCTCGAGGATCTGCTGCTCCTCCCGGTACCGGGCCATGTAGCGTTCGGCGGCATTGAGCGTCTGGTTCTTGCGCATTACCGACAGCTTGTCGAATTCGGCGATGTTCATGCGGTCTCCTTTCCAGGAACTTCCTGGGTTCTCCTGAGAACGTAGAATACAGGAACAGCGAAGTCAAGTCCTTAGATTACGATCTTTCGCGGCCGACTACGGCACGGTTCCTCGAAGGTCGCGCAGCTCTGCTGGTCGACTTTCACAGCGATCGCGCGGCACTCGCGGACGGTACGCTCGTGTGCTCCCTGCGCCTTCAGCATCTGCTCAAGGTAAGCGCGTGTACGGGTGATATTGCTGTCCAGCATGCTGATGCTTGTTGCAGCTTCGGACTCGGCCAACTTCAACCTGGCCGCAAGTGCGTCGGCGTCGGCCGAGATTTTGAATCCGATCTGTGTTGGGTGCACGCCAGCAGACTGCGCTACAGCAGCTCCAGCTTCCCTGATCACGCGCAAGCCGGCGTCACTCGGCTCTACACGCCAACGCATGTCGATGTAACCGACAATGATATGCTTTGCGGTCAGGCGCACGGACTTGCTGGCAATGACCTTGTCACCGCGCTTGTAGAAGACTTCTGCGTGGATCTTGTAGGTGCTTTTCTTGGTCATACCTGGGCTCCGTATTGTGCGTAAACCGACTTGTCGCCGTAGATCTCACGTACACGTGGGTTGAACTGCCTGGCGTTCAGGAACGCGTCCCGGACGCTCGGGAACATCCACGGCTCGAAGCCGGCCTTGTCGTCTGCCAGGATGTTGAAGTAGAACTTCTTGTCGAAGCATCCGGTCTGCGTGTTCGCGACCAAGGGATTGTCGTTGATCCGGAAGATCTTGATTCCGTAGCGCTCGAAGAGCTTGTAGTAGGCTGGGTAGTCGTGTGGGTGGCAGCACGTGAACAGGATGATCTGCACCTCCGGGAGTCTGGAGATGACCTGGAGCGGTTCCACGACAACATCGTAGAGTTCCTGGGATGCAGCCTTGTAGTCCGGGCTGGCCACGGTGCCGTGGACATCGAGAGCGAAGTAGATGCTCTCCCACTTGTGCAGCGCAAACTGGTCGTAGGCCTTTTGGATGGCGGTGTGGATCATCTACTGCTCCTTGTTACTCTGTGTCTGCAAGGTCCGTACGAAGGACAGCCCTGCGTCTGTAAGTGCGTTGTTGCGAAGAAGTCCGCGTTGATGCAGGGCGCGCAGCGTACCGGCACGACCACCGAATTCTGAACGGCCGTGGCAGCCTGCGGTTTCGGACTTCCCTGCGGCAATGTCCAAGAGGACAAGACGCATGTTCTGTGATATCCTAGACATGCTGTTTCTTCCGGCGCCGTACGCCTTTGATCGGACTTTCCGCGCGCCGCTTCCGTGATGCCTGTTCGACACGAACACTGTCAGCAACAATCTTGTCCGCAAGCTCGTCGGCATTGAACGTTTGCTGCTGCAGCAGCACCGCATCCGCCGCGTACGCACGCAGGTCGTTCAATATCTTGAGACGAATCTTTGCCACCTTGGCCTGCAGGTCCTCTTCCGTTACGACAACGCGCGACTGCGCGCGATTGTCACGGTAGTAGACGATTTCACCACCGTCACGGATACGCTCAATGTCCAAGAGATATATGGCGACACTTGACGCATCCCTGCGCACATGGCCCAACGCCTGGCTTTCGTTGTACTCTGCAAACGAAGAAAACGGACACCAGTACCCGACCTTTGCCATATTCCCGAGCACGAAGGTGTCTTTGTCGACCTGGACGGCGTACACAATTTCCAGGCGAGCGTGCACGCACGAAGCAACAGCTTTGCGCACGCAAACGAGAGCGTCGGACTCGTCGGCCGGTACGCGGTACACAAACGGGATCGTGCAGTCGCTCATGTACGGGCGAGCGATGATGAACCAGAGGGTATCTGCAGCGGCCATGATGTTTTCCTTTCCGGCGTTGCCGGGTTCTGGACAATGTACGCTCAATCAATCGAGATCGTCAAGATCCTCGCCGTACCACGGAGCTTGGCCGCGGCTGAAGTTCGGGTCCTCGAAGTCGATCTCCCGGATCTCGTCCAGGTCTGCGTCAGGGTCGAGCTGCTCGAGATGCTCTTCGGCTTCGAGCTCATCGAAGCTTTCGAAACCTTCGTTGAAGTCGTCGTTATCTGCGTCTCTCGGTCTACGGGGCATGGTCAGGCAACCTTGTGGTGGGTGGTGACTTGGTCTTCCATGGCGCCGACGAGCACAGGAGCGATCCAGTGCATCACCAGCTTCCGCTCGGAAGAATTGAGAGGACCGTGCCAGAACGAGTGCCAATGTGCACGACGCACGTGAGCACGCGGGCCTCCGCGCTCACCTGCCTGGCCTTCGGCGGCGTCGGCCTGGGCGAAGACCGCCCTGAGCGCGGCACCTTCCCTGGAGGCCACATTCCAGTGCCGAGGTCCGGGCGTAACCAGGAGCTCGTTGGACTTCTTGTCCACGCTTGGCCCGGGTGTGGTGGTGCTAAAGCCGGTGATGCTGACGTTCTTGCAGCACAGAAGCAGCAACATGTTGATGTAGGCCTTGAACGCGTCATGGTCATCCGGCGCGGCACCGTCGAAGGCGGTGGCTATGTTCTTGTCCAGGGACATGTCCAGCGTGCCGGCGACAAAGTCGGCTTCGTGGGATTTGCGGAACGGCCACCGCTCCTTCACCATCAAGAACGACAGCGCGGTCTGTTTGCTGCTGGGGATGTCGATCCTGGTGAAGAAACAACCTTCGAAGTCGCCGACGCGGTTGCTGATGTACAAGGCCTTGTACGGCATGTACTGCAGCTGTGCCTGCGGCACCTCGGTGATATCGGTGTCGATGACGCTATCGGCAACGGTCTTGTCGATGTCGTAGACGCCTTTTCCGTAACCCCACGACCACAACACCGACGCCTGTATGGCCTCCATGCGGATCTGCGTCCCTGCGTGTGTTGCGGCGCGGCCGGCGGCCAGCATGAGCGGCTTGTACAAGGACTCGTGCAAGACCGAAGGCAGGAGGTCCTGTACCGGTGTCTTGGTGGTGCCGGAGATGGTTTTGGCGATCTCGTCGAAAGCGAGCCCGGTGAAGTTCCTGGAGACGAATACGGCTTGCGAGATAACCAGGCGCCAGTACGCTTCCGGCAGCTCGATGCGCCGGGCGGCGTAGTCGGCCTTGATGCGGTCGGCGACAACCATGGCGTCCAGGCTGCGGTTGTCGATGGCGGGAATCGTGTCCTTGTACCA
>Ga0265297_10004965_pt1 | contig 20958 bp, 17 predicted proteins | sample Munlanlwell13791_FD_192502 | JGI IMG/M metagenome (GOLD analysis project Ga0265297, IMG submission 192502) | Leachate microbial communities from a municipal landfill in Southern Ontario, Canada - Leachate well 137-91 | ecosystem: Engineered > Solid waste > Landfill > Unclassified | place...
AAAACAAGCGAGGAATCGACCGAAGAGGCCGTCCTGTTCAGGCGCGAGAGTATCCATTTATCGGCAAAGGAAAGCCCTGCTCCGGGGAGCTCTTGCGGCAGGATGATATTACCGTTAATGTTCATCAGTATGAAGCGCGAAGCATTCCATACCTTGTTGGCGAAGTTCCTTCCGAGCTCGAATTTTTCCCTGGAAAGATATACGTCCTGGCCGCTTGCGGTGATCGATATAAGGCTGAAACGCAGCGCGTCGGTGCCGTACTCGTTTATTATATCTATAGGGTCTATGATGTTGCCGAGCGATTTTGACATCTTCGCTCCGGTCTCATCCCTTACCGTCCCGTGGATGTAGATGTCGCGGAAAGGTGCATCTCCCATGAACTCGTACCCCGCCATTATCATTCTCGCGACCCAGAAAAATATTATCTCCTGTGCCGTGGCAAGCGTGGAAGTCGGGTAAAAATACGAAAGGTCTTTGGTCTTTTCCGGCCAACCGAATGTCGAGAACGGCCAGAGCCATGACGAGAACCAGGTATCGAGCACGTCCTCATCCTGGAAGAGCTCAGTATTTGAACATTCCGGGCATTTTTCGGGCCTTACGCGGGATACTATTATCCCTTTCTTCCCGGCAGTTTTACACTTACTGCAATAATATACGGGTATCCTGTGGCCCCACCATATCTGGCGTGAGATGCACCAGTCGCGGATGTTCTCCATCCATTCGAGGTAGACTTTAGTCCAGCGTTCGGGGTGGAACTTTATCTTCCCGCTCCTTATCGCTTCAATGCCGGGCTTAGCGAGGGGTTTCATCCTCACGAACCATTGTTCCGAAAGATACGGCTCCACGACGGTGTGACACCTGTAACAGTGGCCTACCGAGTGGGCGTGAGGATCGACCTTTTCGAGTAGTTTTAGATCCTTAAGGTCCTCTATTATGGCCTCGCGCGCCTCGAACCTGTCCATCCCGGCATAATCGCCGGCTTTGTCGTTCATCGTGCCGTCCGGTGACATAACCACCACGGGTTCAAGGCCATGGCGCCTGCCCATTTCAAAGTCGTTGGGGTCATGTGCAGGGGTGACCTTTACGGCGCCCGTGCCAAACTCCATGTCAACGAAACCGTCTGCAATGACCTTTATCTCCCTGCCGATCATCGGGAGCACCAGTGTTTCGCCTATAAGGTTTTTGAAGCGCGGGTCGGCGGGGTTTACCGCGACCGCAACGTCCCCAAGCATAGTCTCGGGACGCGTAGTGGCCACGGTCACATGCCTCTTCTCACCCTTTACCGGGTATTTAATATAATAAAGGGAACCGTTCAGGTCCTTGTGCTGCGCTTCTTCGTCACTCAGGGCAGTCTGGCACCTCGGGCACCAGTTGATTATGTAGTTACCGCGATAGATGAGGTCTTTTTCATAAAGGCGGACAAAGACTTCCTTAACCGCATTGGAGAGCCCTTCATCCATAGTGAATCTTGTGCGGTCCCAATCGCATGAGCAACCGAGGCGTTTGAGCTGGTTTATGATGGTCGAGCCGTATTCTTCGCGCCATTGCCATACCCTCTTGATGAACTCCTCCCTGCCGAGGTCCTGGCGCTTTAAACCCTCTTTGGCTATCTTTTTTTCGACGACATTCTGTGTCGCTATACCGGCGTGGTCAGTCCCGGGGAGCCATTCGGCGTTCCAACCCTGCATCCTCCTCCACCTGATGAGGATATCTTGCACTGTATCGTTGAGCGCGTGGCCCATATGCAGGATGCCTGTCACGTTAGGCGGCGGTATGACGATGGTATACGGTTTTTTAGTGTCGGAAGGTTCCGCGTGGAAATATCCCGCGGCCTCCCAGGCCCTGTACCATTTCTCTTCCGTATCTTTCGGATTGTAAGCCGAAGGTATCTCTCGCATTTTATTATTTATGGTCTTTGAGCAGTTTATATTCTATGGAGTCGACCAGGGCTTCCCATGACGCCTCGATTATGTTCTCCGAAACGCCTATGGTCCACCACGAGTCCTTTGAGTCCGAAGACTGGATAAGTACGCGGACTTTTGCCGCGGTGCCGGCTTTTTCGTCCAAGACGCGTACCCTGAAGTCTGAAAGACGCATCTCGGCCAGTGACGGATAGAATTCAATAAGGGCCTTACGAAGCGCCGCATCAAGGGCGTTGACCGGGCCGTCGCCTTCGGCTGCCGTGTGCTCGATGACCTTATTGACCTTTACCTTGATGGTCGCTTCCGATAGGAGCTTGCTGCCCTTGTTCTCCGTGACGACCTTGAAACCTTCGAGCTCGAAGAACTTTTTGTATTTCTTGAGGGCGCGCTTTATAAGGAGCTCAAGGGAGCCCTCGGCAACCTCGAAATGATAACCCTCATGTTCGAGTTTTTGCAGCGTATTGAGGATCTTCTTCGTGCTGTTTGCCTTGCTTTCAAGGTCCAGCTCAAGGGACTTGGCCTTCATCATGATAGAGCTCTTGCCCGACATCTCCGAAACCAACAGTTTCCTTTTGTTGCCAACCAGATGGGGATCAATATGCTCGTACGTAACGGGATTTTTCATCATAGCGTTGATGTGCACGCCGCCCTTATGGGTAAAGGCGGTGTTCCCTACGAACGGTTGGTTGTCGCGCTGTTTCACGTTGCTTACTTCCGCAACATAGCGGGATACTTCCGTCAGGGACTTGAGCTGTTCATCGCTGACGCAATCGATGCCGATTTTCAATCTGAGGTTCCCGATGATAGATACCAGATCTGCATTTCCGCAGCGTTCCCCGTAACCGTTGAACGTGCCCTGAACTTGCATGCATCCGGCCTGGACCGCGGCAATAGAGTTGGCGACAGCCATGTCGCAGTCATTATGGCAATGGATGCCTACCTCGCAATCAAGCTTGGCTGTCACCTCTTTAACGATTTCGCCGAGCGCAGGCATTATCGTGCCGCCGTTCGTATCGCATAAAACCACGCAGTCGGCTCCAGCGTCGCGGGCAGCGAAAATGGTCTTCATCGCGTACTCTGGATTGTTCTTATAACCGTCAAAGAAATGTTCGGCATCATAGAAGACCGTCCTGCCCTTTGACTTAAGGTAAGAGACGGTTTCGCCGATCATCCTGAGGTTCTCATCCAGGGGGACCCTGAAGACATCCTTTACGTGGAGGTCCCACGTCTTACCGAAAATAGTAACGCAGCGCGTCCCGGAATCGAGCAGACCTTTAACGAATACATCGCGTTTTACGTCAGTCTCAGGCCTCCTCGTCGAGCCGAACGCGGTGACTTCGGAGTTCTTCAGCTTAAGTTTCTTTGCGGCCTTGAAAAAAGCCATCTCCTTTGGGGTAGCCGGCCATCCGCCCTCGATAAAGCGGATACCCAGTTGGTCCAGTTTTTCCGTGATATGGAGCTTATCGTTCACGGAATATGAAATACCTTCTGTCTGTGCCCCGTCACGGAGCGTAGTATCATAAAGCGTGACGTGCTTCATTTTATTTTTCCTTGTTAGCCCTCTTCAATCCGAATTCATCATGCAGCGCTTTAAGCGCGGTTTCCGCGTACTTCTTATTGATGACGCAGGATATCTTTATCTCGGAGGTGGATATCATCCCGATGTTTATCTTCCTGGCTGCCAAGGCGTTGAACATCCTGGCAGCGATGCCGGCGTGGCTCCTCATCCCTATGCCGACGATCGATATTTTAGCAATGCTCTCATCCTTTATGACTTCCCCGGCGCCTATCTCGCGTGCGACCCTCTTGGCTACCTTAATGGTCTTTGCCAATTCTTCGCTTACGACGGTGAAAGAGACATCGGTGGTACCGGTCCTTCCGACGTTTTGGACTATCATGTCTATGACTACATTATTTGCGCCGAGTTCCCTGAATATGGTCGCGGCTATCCCGGGTTTGTCCGGAACATCACAGATGGTGATCTTAGCTTCGTCTTTTTGCAGCGCTACGCCGCTGACATCTATCTTCTCCATTGATTTTGCCTCCTTGCATATTACGGTGCCTTCGGCGTCTGAAAAGCTCGAACGCACATGTATGGGTATATCGTAGCGTTTTCCGTATTCGACAGATCTGGCTTGCATCACTTTTGCTCCCAATGATGCGAGCTCGAGCATCTCATCATAGCTTATCTTGGGAAGTTTTCTGGCGTCCTTTACTATACGCGGATCTGCGGTATAGACGCCGTCGACATCGGTATATATCTCGCAGATGCCTGCGCCGAGGGCTTTAGCAAGGGCTACAGCCGTCAGGTCGCTGCCTCCGCGGCCCAGTGTGGTTATTTCTTTCTTTATGCTTATACCCTGGAACCCGGCAACGACGACCACCTTGCCTCCCTTGAGCTGCTCCTTGATTCTGTCAGAAGCGGATATGTCTATAATGCGGGCTTTTGTATGAGTTGTATCAGTGATTATGCCGACCTGCGCGCCCGTAAAGGATATGGATGGGACTCCGAGTTTCTGTATGGCCATGGCGAGCAGCGCACATGATATCTGCTCACCGGTCGATATGAGCATATCCATCTCGCGTTCGGACGGGTCATCGGTGACCTTAGATGCAAGGTCTATCAATTCATCGGTGGTGTCGCCCAGCGCAGATACAACAACAACCACATCGTGGCCGAGTTTCCTGTATTTAACGACCCTTTCGGCGACCTTTTTTATCCTCTCGGGGTTTGCCACAGAGGAACCCCCGAACTTCTGGACCACAAGGCCTCTTTTCGATAGTCCCACTTTTATTCCGCTTCCTCCTCTAATTTGAAGCCATGAAATCCCGCATGAGCTCTTCGCCGTGCGGAAAACTTATACCGCTGTTCTTCGCGGAGGCTTCACTGAATCCTTCTGCCCCGTTCGCGCCGATCCCGTTCCCGAACATGAGGAACGGCACGGGTTCCCTGGTGTGTGTCCTCAAGGTCACCGGGGTAAAATGGTCCGGAAGGACCATTATCCTGAAATCTTTCCTGCCCGAGAACTTTTCGAGAATGCCTCCTACGACAAACCTGTCGAAGTTCTCGATAGCGTTTATCTTGGCCCTGAGGTCGCCGTTATGGCCTGCCTCGTCCGGGGCTTCGACATGCACAAAGACAAAATCCTTACGTTCGAGGGAATCGACCGCGTACCTTGCTTTCCCCTGGTAGTTGGTATCGTAATAACCTGTGGCGCCCGGGACCTCGATCACCTCAAGGCCTATTATCTTCCCTATGCCTTTTATGAGATCGACCGCCGATATTACGGAGCCCTCGACACCGAAAAGGTCCTTGAATCTCGGCATGCGGGCGTCCACTCCCTGCCCCCACAGCCATATCATGTTCGCGGGATTTTCTTTCAGGTCTATCCTTACCTGGTTGATCTCGTGCGATGACAGTACCGGCTTCGAATCTTCCATCAATTTCGCGAGAAATTCGCTTCCCTTGCCCTTCGGGAGACGGCCTTTGATCGCTTCCCCGGTAATATCATGGGGAGGGATGCATTCAAGATCCATAAGCGTATCCTTGAGCGAGGCATCGCTGACGATCATAAGGTGCCTGTAACTTACGCCGGGATAAAACTTAATTTTATCAGAACCGAGCTTCTTATCCAGCAGCTTGATCAGGGTCGAAGCTTCTTCGGTGGTTATATGTCCTGCGGAATAATCCGCCATCAAACCGTTATCTATAGTCACGAGGTTGCACCTGAAGGCTATATCGTCCGGCCCCAGTTTTATGCCCATATTGGCCGCTTCCAAAGGCCCTCTCCCGGAATAGTATTTCCTGGGGTCGTAGCCGATTATGGAAAGGTTTGCCACATCCGAGGCCGGGGCAAAACCTTTCGGAACGGTATTGACCAGGCCGACCTTGCCGTTCTTGGCAAGTAAATCCATGTTAGGGATCTTGGCGGTCTCGAGAGGTGTTTTATTGCCGAGCTCCCTGACCGGATAATCAGCCATCCCGTCACCGACAAGCAAGATATATTTCATAAGCCGATGGCATTCAGGACGGCTCTCATCTCTGCTTTTACCGATCTTGGTCTGCTGAGAGTCGATATTGCCCTGTCCGGGTCCTTAAGGCCGTGGCCGGTAAGGATACATACTATCCTGGTTTTCTTCTCGGGAGAGGTTTTAAAAAATCCCCCCTCGACCATCTTTATCAGTCCGGCTACTGACGCGGCCGAGGCAGGTTCGGCAAATACGCCTTCTTTTGCCGCCAGCATTTTGTAGGCATCGATTATCTCATCGTCAGTCACGGAATCTATGATGCCGCCGGATTCGTCACGCGCAGCTTCAGCCTGTTTCCAGCTGGCGGGATTGCCTATCCTGATGGCAGTGGCGATGGTCTCGGGTTTTTCTATGATGCGCCCTTTGACTATCGGAGCGGCCCCTTCAGCCTGGAAACCCATCATCTTGGGCAACGATTTGATCTTGCCCAGTTCCTTATATTCTTTGTAGCCCTTCCAATAGGCGGTAATATTGCCGGCATTGCCCACCGGTATGAAATGAAAATCCGGATTTTCTTCGAGCGCGTCGCATATCTCGAAGGCCCCGGTCTTTTGTCCTTCTATCCTGTAAGGGTTTATGGAGTTTACCAGAGTTATGGGATAATCCGTGGTGATCTTCCTGACTATCTCGAGCGCATCATCGAAGTTACCGTCTATTTCAAGGACCTGCGCCCCGTATATTATGGCCTGCGCCAATTTCCCGAGGGCTATCTTCCCGTTAGGTATCAGGACGACACATTTCATGCCTGCCCGCGCCGCATAAGCGGCAGCAGACGCCGAAGTGTTCCCGGTGGATGCGCACATCACAGCTTTCGAGCCTTCCTCAAGCGCCTTGGAGACAGCCATGGTCATGCCCCTGTCCTTGAACGATCCGGTAGGGTTTGCCCCGTCAAATTTCAGGTATACCTCGTAGCCCTTTCCGATCTTTTCGCTCAGACAGCAAGAATATATAAGCGGGGTATCACCCTCGTTTAAGGTTATAACCGGTGTATTGGAAGATACCGGGAGATATTTCCCGTATCTGTGTATCAGTCCTTTCCACATGCCCTACCTCTCCACCCTTATGGCCACTGTCTTGCGCCTTATGGCAGACAGCCTGTCTATCTCATCCAGCGCCTGTCTCATGTTCTTTTCTTTTGCCTCATGGGTCATCATGACAACAGGAACTATCCTTGCTTTCTTCCTTTCCTTCTGGCCCACGCTGGCTATGGATATCTTGTGGCGTCCCAGGATGCCCGCGATCTTCCCGAGTATGCCCGGCTTGTCTATGCAGGATATGCGTATGTAATAACTGGCTTCTATCTCGTCCATCCTGCTGATCCTGTTGATAGACTTGTCTTTCATGTATATCGGGACCCTGCCGACGGTGTTAAACCTTAGGTCGCGGGCCAGGTCTATTACGTCGCCGACAACGGAGCTTGCAGCCGGGCTCTGCCCCGCTCCCCTGCCATAGAAGAGAGTGCCGCCTACCATGTCTCCGTGTACGTATATCGCGTTATATACACCGTTGACATTAGCCAAAAGGTGCTCCTTCGACAGCAGTGTCGGGTGGACCCTGACTTCAAGGTCCTTGCCGTTCCTTTTTGCTATCGCGAGGAGCTTTATGGCGTAGCCAAACTCATCGGCATACCTGATATCGTTCTGTGAGATATCGAGGATGCCTTCGACGTAGATATCGTCGATTTTTACGAATTTCCCGAAACCAAGCAGCGCCAGTATGGCAAGTTTATGGGCAGAGTCGTATCCCTCGATGTCCAGCGCGGGATTGCGTTCGGCGTATCCCTTTTTCTTCGCCTGGTCCAGGGCATCTGAAAAGCTCAATCCCTCTTCAGCCATACACGACAAAATATAATTGGAAGTACCGTTGACTATGCCGAGTATGGTATCTATCTCATTAGCCACGAGCCCTTCACGCATGGCCTTGATTATCGGAATGCCGCCGCCGACGGATGCCTCGTAGAAGACCTCTACCCCGGCCTTGTTCGCGGCGTCAAATATCTCCTGTCCGTGTTCGGTTATCAACGCCTTGTTCGCGGTAACGACATGCTGGCCGGACTTTATGGCTTTAAGGACGAATTCCTTGGCCGGGTGTATGCCTCCTATAAGCTCGACCACGATATCTATATCCGGGTTGCCGACGACCCTGTTAATGTCGTTGGTCAGTATCTTCTTGTTGACTTTAACGGTGCGTTTCCTTCTTAAGTTATTGTCACATATGACCTTGAGCGAAACTTTAGCACCGACCAGCCGCTCGATATGGGCGGACTTTTCGATAAGAGCACGGGCAACCCCGCCTCCTACGGTACCGAAGCCTACCAATCCTACGTTGATCTTTTCCATTTGAGTTTCTCCCGCAAAAAAAGATGGTCGGGGCGAGCGGACTCGAACCGCTGACCACTTGTACCCCATACAAGTGCTCTACCAAACTGAGCCACGCCCCGAGGATATGCTTATAAGTTTAGATTATAAATTATATCAAATTGCGGTGTAAATGTATAGTGGGAATCGAAGGAAAGATATCTACCGGTCTTCCGATTTCTTTTTGCGCGTCATCAGGTTCTTTACGGCGGTCAAAGGGTCTTTCCCCTCAAATATTACGCTGTAAACCTCATTGGCAATAGGCATCTCGATGCCGTTCTTTATGCAAAGCTCGTGGCATGACTTCGCCGTATCCACGCCCTCGATGACCATCTCCGTACTCCCTAGGATATCCCGGGAGGCCCTGCCCTTACCTATCTCCTCTCCGAACCACCTGTTCCTGCCGTGGGAGCTTACACAGGTCGTTACCAGGTCGCCGAGGCCGCTTATACCGTAGAACGTATCGGATTTTGCCCCAAGGGCGGTCCCAAGCCTGGAGATCTCTACTATACCCCTGACAAGAAGTCCGGATTTGGTGTTGACCCCGAAACCGAGGCCGTCGGATATGCCGGCGGCAATAGCTATGACGTTTTTGAGCGAACCGCCAAGCTCGACCCCTATGATGTCGGTATTGGTATATATCCTGAAGCTATCCGACATGAAAAGGTCCTGTATCTGCCTTGCGGCCGCTTCATCTTCAGAGGCGGCGACCACCGTAGTCGGAAGCCCGCGCGCAACTTCATATGATATCGTCGGACCGGAAAGCACCCCTGTCTTCACGTTGCCGAGAACATCGGTTATTATTTCCGACATCCTCATCAGGCTCTGTTTCTCTATGCCTTTCGATACGCTTACGATAAGTTTGCCTTTCAGGTCCAGGCCCTTTAGTTTGTTCATCACCTCCCGCATATGCTGCGACGGGACCGCGGTAATGACCACCTCGCTGCCGTTTACGACAGGGACGATCTCAGAGGTGAGCTCAAGCGAGTCCGGCAGATTTATTCCAGGCAGGAACTTGTCGTTCTGCCTGGTTTTTTCCATCTGCCTGATGTAGTCTGGGAAGGCACCCCACATGCTTACCTTATGCCCGTTCGATACAAGCAGCATTGCAAGAGTAGTCCCCCAGCCTCCGTCGCCGATCACCGCGATCTTTTTAGTCTGCATTTTTCCTCAGTTCGAAACGGTGCTCTTCCCCGCGCACCAGTCTCTTTATGTTGGGATAATGTTTCAATACGGTGATTATACTCAACAGGGACGCTATAGCTACAAAAGGAGCTCGGTATCCTTCGGCTGAAAGCATGATAGGTATCGAAACGGCACTTATGATCGATGCCAGCGATACATACCTGCGCCACACGAATACTGCTATCCAGATACAAAGCGCCGCAAGGAATACTCCGGGTGCAACTCCGACGAAGACACCGGAAGAGGTCGCTATACCTTTTCCCCCGTTGAAACCCAGGAACACGCTCCATATGTGGCCTATTATGGCCATTGCGCCCAGCATAAGGGGATATACATCCATGCTTACAGGGACGCCGAACCTGAAAAAGAACCTGGCTGCTAAAGTTACGCAGACAAGACCCTTGAGTATGTCGAAAACGAGGACCAGGAGGCCCCATCCTTTGCCTACGACCCTTGCGGTATTCGTAGCGCCTACGTTTCCGCTGCCATGCTGCCTTATATCTATACCCTTCAGGTATTTGGCCACAATGTAGCTTGTAGGTATGGACCCTATAACGTAACACAAGAACAAGGATATGATAAACGCCATATTATTTTTTCCCGTTATTGCCGTTCATGAGCTTGGTCCCGCGATAGATATAATCTATCCCGGAAAGCGCCGTAAAAACGACCGCGGTGTTCCAGACATATTCAGAGCGGTCCCATAGCAGCAATACGCTGATTATAGCCGACATCTGGGTGAAAGTAGTGATTTTCCCAAGAGGACTGGGAGATATCTTTATGTCACTGTGAAGCAGGAATATCACCAGCACGCCGATGACTATTATGATATCTCTGCTTACCACAATTATGGGCAGCCAAAGCGGGAGTTTCACGGCCGCGTCCCATACCGTAAGGCTGATGAATGCCGTTATCAGCAGGAGTTTATCGGCTATGGGGTCCATTATCGTGCCCAAGGTCGTTTTTTGCTTCAGGAACCTTGCCAGAAAACCATCGAGGGCATCGGTAAGGACGGCTATGCTAAAAACGCACAGGGCTATATATCTTAAATAATCCTGATCAGGTTTATAATAAAGAACAAGGCCCACAAAGAAGGGCGTCAACAGTACCCTTAGTATAGTGATCTTGTTAGCCAGATTCATCTATTTATCGGTTATAAGTTGCATCCTGTTAAGCGGCAGGACTATAATTACCGCTTTGCCTATAAGGTAATTCTTTGGCACGAATCCCCAATACCTGCTGTCCTTGCTGAAAGCGGAGTTGTCACCAAGCACGAAATAGCAGTCTTTCGGTACGGTTATCGGTTTGCCTTCTTCACCGAACTGGCCCCTGTTGTAGTAATATACCTGCCTGAAAGCCGGAGGGTCCTCGACAGCCTTTCCGTTTACCATTATCTTGCCGTCCTTTATTTCAACGGTCTCGCCGCCGGTAGCAACGAACCTCTTTATGAAGGATTTGCCCGGGTCTTCAGGTGATTTGAACACGACTATCTCGCCCCTCTTCGGTTCCCTTAAGCCTGGAAGGCGGATATTAATGCCGGGCAATCTGGTGCCGTAAACATACTTGACTACGATGATCCTGTCGCCGACCAGCAGTGTCGGGATCATGGAACCCGTAGGTATTTTATAGAGCTCGAAGACGAAAACCTTTATGAAAAATGCCAGGATAAAAGCGGTTATGATTATTTCCGCCATTTCCCTGAGCCATGTCTTCTTACGTTGACCCGTTGTCCCCTTAGCCATTAGTTCTCCTTAAATTTTCAGTATTGCCATGAAGGCTTCCTGCGGGATCTCCACCTTGCCGAACTGTTTCATCCTCCTTTTGCCTTCTTTTTGCTTTTCCCAGAGTTTGCGTTTCCTGGTTATGTCACCGCCGTAGCATTTGGCCGTCACATTCTTACCCACGGGCCTGACAGTCTCCCTGGCGATTATCTTGCTCCCTATGGCGGCCTGCAAGGCTACCTCAAAGAGCTGCCTGGGAATGAGTTCCCTTAGTTTGGTGACAAGCTGGTTACCTTTTGTATATGCGCTATCCTTATGTACTATGAAGGACAGGGCATCGCAAGGCTTACCGTTGATCAGTATATCAAGCTTGACCAGGTCGCTTATCACATATTCCTTGAATTCGTAATCAAGGGAACCGTAGCCTCTGGTCATCGACTTTATTTTATCATAAAAATCGACAATTATCTCAGATAAAGGAAATTCGTATATGAGCATCGCGCGTGTCTGGTCGAGGTATTCGGTGGATTTGTATATCCCCCTTCTCTCCTGACAGAGTTGCATTACGCTGCCAAGGGCATCTGCGGGGCTAATTATGAACCCGCGTATATACGGCTCCTCGATATGCTCGATTTCCTGGGGAGCAGGCAATTTGCTGGGGTTCTCTATCTCTACCACCTGCCCGCCTTTTTTCTTCACCTTATAGACGACGCTTGGCGTGGTGGCTATAAGGTTCAGGCCGTACTCCCGTTCGAGGCGCTCCTGTATTATCTCCATATGCAGGAGCCCGAGGAACCCGCACCTGAAACCGAACCCGAAGGATACGGAGGATTCCACCTCATATATGAACGATGAATCGCTTAATTCAAGTTTTTCAAGCGCGTCCCTGAGGAACGGGAAGTCCTTCGCGTTTACCGGGTACAATCCGCAGAAAACCAGGGGTCTTACTTTTTTATAACCGGGGAGAGCATCGGCAGCGGGCCTGCGGAAATCTGTGACCGTGTCGCCCACATTGATGTCCTTGGGGTCTTTTATATTACAGGTTATGTAGCCTACCTCGCCGCAGCCGAGTTCATCGATTGCGGTAGGTGCGGGCTTGAAGATGCCGGCCTCTTCAACGTCGTAGACCCTGCCGGTACCCATCATTTTTATCTTCATGCCTTTTCTTATCGCGCCATTCTTTACCCTTATGTATACCACCACGCCCCTGAAGGTGTCGAACGCGGAATCAAAGATCAGGGCCTGCAAGGGATTGTCCTGTTCCCCCTTCGGAGGGGGAACCAGTTCGACAATGGAGTGCATTATCTCGTCGACGCCGATGCCGGTCTTGGCGCTTGCCATTATAGGCTCCATGCCGGAGATGTGCAGGGTATCCTTAAGCTGCTGGCGTATACGGTCAGGTTCAGCGCTCGGGAGGTCTATCTTGTTGATCACAGGGATTATCTTAAGGCCATGCTCGCGGGCAAGGTAGAGGTTTGCCACAGTCTGCGCCTCAACGCCCTGCGCGGCATCAACGACCAGGAGCGCCCCCTCGCACGCCGCAAGGGCTTTCGATACCTCATAGGTGAAGTCGACATGGCCGGGTGTATCTATAAGGTTAAGCACATATTCCTTGTCGTCATCGTCCCGGTGCAGGAGCCTTACGGCTTTTGCCTTGATGGTGATGCCTCGCTCTCTTTCCAGGTCCATACCGTCGAGCATCTGGTCGTGGAATTCCCTTTGGGAGATGGCGCCGGTCTTTAGCAACAGCCTGTCCGCAAGGGTCGACTTGCCATGATCGATGTGCGCAATGATGCAGAAATTACGGATCAGGGATTTATCCATTATTTGATGCTTTTTGACAGTTTGTCCACGGTCCCGATAAGGTCTTTTGCCTCTTTATCGGTGTGGGCTTCACTGTACACCCTGAGGATAGGTTCGGTGCCCGAAGGCCTGATAAGCAGCCAGCTTTCGTCATCGAATATGAATTTAAGCCCGTCATATGTCTTGGTATCGATTATCTTCCTCTTGAATATCTTAGCGGATTCCTTACCCTGGAGTTTGGCAAAGAGTGTCTTGACGATCCTCTCTCTGGTCTTTAACGGTATTTCGATATCCTGCCTGTGGTATCTGAACTTGCCGAACCTCTTTTCCATATCCTCGATAAGCGCGAGAATGGGTTTTTTCCTTTGCTGCATCATCTCGACAAGCAGGAGTCCTGTGAGTATGCCGTCCCTTTCGGGTATGTAATTCTTTACGCCTATGCCGCCCGACTCCTCACCGCCGACCAGGACGTTGTCGGTCTGCATGAGCTTGGCGATGTGTTTGAAGCCTACCGGAGTTTCAAAAAATTTAAGGTTATAATATTTGGCAATCTTGTTCATAAGCATAGGACCCGCGATATTCTTAACGAGGGCCCCTCTCCAACGCCTGTTCTCAATGAAATGCAAGGCTATCAGGCACATTATCTCGCCCGGAGTTATGAACCTGCCGCCCGGCGCTGCTGCTCCCACCCTGTCCGCGTCCCCGTCGGTGGCTATGCCGATATCGTATTCGCCCTCTTTCATTATAACCATGAATTTCGGCATGTTATGCGGCAGAGGCTCGGGTTTAAGCCCTTCGAACGACGGGTTAGGCTCCGAGTTGATGACGTCGATCGCTACCTTTGTACCCTTGAGCACCTGCGCGTGGTAACTGTCGCCGGCGCCATGCATTGCTTCCGCAAGCACCTTGAGATCGCAGTTTTTGAGCAGGTCGAGGTCGAGGTACTTCCTTACCGCTTCTATATATTTAGGCATCGGGTTTATGACCTCGATCTTGCCTGCCTCGACAGCTTCAGAGAGAGGTATGGATTTTACCTTGGTTTTGTAAAGATAGGATTCGACCTTATGGGTTACGGTCTGATCGGCCGGTGAACCCTGCGGAGTCTTTATCTTGAGACCGCTGAATCGGCCGGGATTATGGCTTGCCGTTATTATAAGCCCGCCGTTTAATCCCAACAACCTAATATTATAGCTGGTAGTCGGCGTCGGGGAAGGCCTGTCCGAGAGATATACCTTTATACCGTTGGCGGCAAGGACTTCCGCGACTGCCTGTGCGAATTTGTCCGAGATGAACCGGGTATCATAGCCGACAATTATCCCGCGTTTCGCCTTGAACTCCCTGTTGAAATATTCCGCGCACGCCTGGGCGACTATCCTAAGGTTATCAAAAGTGAAGTCATCAGCGATAAGCCCTCTCCAGCCGTCTGTCCCGAACTTTATAGCTTGTGCCTGCTCTTTCTTCTCTCTTGCCATTCCAGGTCTCCTTTGGTTGCGCTCCCTCACCCGATATTAAGCGCTTTGGAGATCTCCTTCTCCGATTTATCGTCAATTGAACCTATTAAAGCCATGTTTAGGCGCGAATTAGTAAGCACCTTTCCTGCCACCCGCTCTATGTCTTCCCTCGTGATGGAGGATATCCTGCTCACGACTTCCTGCGGGGTCGGTATCTCACCCCTGGAAGACAGATGTTCTCCCATCCACAGCATCTGGTCCAGGGTATCTTCCAAGCCCAGGAGCATCTGGCCCTTGTAGTATTCGCGCGCCCTTTCGAACTCGTCTTTGCCTACGTACGCCGTCTTGATCTTTTTCAACTCCCTCATTATTATATCCAGTGTTTTGACGATATTCTTATTGTCAAGGCCGGCTGAGATGAAGAACGCTCCGGTATCGTGGAATTTTTTTGTGGAAGTAGATATCTCGTAAGCCAAACCCTTCTTTTCCCTTACCTCCCTGAAAAGGCGGCTTGACATATTCCCGCCAAGTATAATGTGCAGCAAGGTAAGGGCGTACCTATCGGGATCGCTCCTTCCGAATGCGCGGAAACCGATGGCCATGTGGGCTTGTTCAGTTTCTTTGGAAAGGGTCCTGAGCATAGGCCTCTTCTGTGCTTCAACCGCTTTCCCGTAAGTCGACTTACCTGCTCCGGGCGCAGCGCCGAAATACTTTTCACAGCAGGATAGATATCTTGGCGTGTCCAGGTCCCCGCATGCGGCTATTACAATATTGCGGGGGATATAATGTTTGCGTTTATAACCGGTTATGCCTTCCCGCATCATGTCGCCTACGGTATCGTATGTGCCTGCAAGGTTCCTTCCGAGCGGCTGTCCGGGCCACATAAGTTCCATCAGGAGGTCATGGACGTGGTGGTTTGGGAGGTCAACATAGAGCTTGATCTCTTCTTTTATTACCTGCCTCTCCTTATTTATGTCCCGCGGAGAAAGCCGTGCGTTGAAGACCATGTCAGAAAGAATGTCCAGCGCGTTATCCATGTCCCTACTCAGGACTTTCACCAGGTAGCAGGTGAACTCTTCCGAAGTAAAACCGTTCATAGCGCCGCCGCGGCCTTCTATCGCCTGTTTGATCTGTTCGGCGGAACGCTTATTCGTTCCCTTAAAGAGCAGGTGCTCGATAAAGTGTGATACCCCGGACATTTTTTTCGGCTCGTAACGTCCGCCGGTACTGAGCCAGACGCCGATAGCAACCGAATCCCTGTCGGAGAGGCTCCTTGCAGCGCAACGCGCACCGTTCTTGAAAGATTTAAGTTCGTACATTGTTCTTTATTCTTTCCAGGTATGATTCAAGTATCAGCTGGGCGGCTATCTTGTCTATGACGTTTTTGCGTTTCTTGCGCGATACATCCGAAGATATCAGGAACCGTTCGCTCTCTTTTGTGGAGAGCCGTTCATCATAGGTGTTGACGGGTATCTTCACCGCGGCCTTTAGCGTGTCCACGAACTCCGTTACCTTATCGGCGCTCTTGCCCCGCGTGCCGTCCATATTTATGGGCATACCTACTACTACCGAATCCGCTTTGAACTCGTTTATGATATCCACAATTGCGCAGATATCTTCTCCGGGGACTTTCCTTTCGATTACCGTCAGTCCCTGGGCTATTATCCCGAGGGGGTCGCTTACCGCCACCCCGATCCTTTTCTCACCGACGTCCAAGCCTATTATTCTCATTAGAGGTATTTTTTCAGCTCCTTGCCTTCCTTCATCAGGGCGACTAGCCTCTTTACGTCCTGTGCCCTGTCCCTGTGACAGACAAGAACGCAATCCCCGTCCCTTACCACTATGACATTATCGATCCCTATGGTCCCGATAACACCCTGTTCGGAGACTATGACGGAATCCCTGGTGTCAATGGCTTTGTGGGCGCCTATAGCGAAATTCCCGGACTTATCCGTAGAAAGGTGCCTTGCCAGGGAGTCCCACGAACCAAGGTCATCCCAATAGAATTTGCCTTCTACGGCGAATATCCTCTTTTCCCTCTCGAGGATGCCGTAGTCTATGGATATCTCTTCCAGGTTGGGATAGACCTCGTTCAATTTGCAATTGAAATTCAAACGGCCGATGCTCGGTTCAAGAAGCTGTAAGCCCAGGTAAAGCCTGGGGAGGTTCTCTTTTATGGCGTCAAGTATACTTGTGGCCTTCCATATGAAGATGCCGCTGTTCCAGTAGTACCTCTTCTCCTTAAGGAATTTCACGGCGTTGAGGTAACTGGGTTTCTCCACAAAAGCCAGTACCCTGTGGACAACGGCTTTCAGTCCCGGGCCCCTTATCTTGAACTGGCCGCTGGTATCTATACGCATATAGCCGTACCCGGTAGCAGGGAAAGTCGGTTTAACCCCTATCGTCACCAGCCCGTTGGACGCTTCCGCGACCTTTACGCCGGTCATCAGCGCATCTATGAATTTATCTTTTTCTTTTATCAAGTGGTCGGAGGGAAGTACTATCATGGTTGCGCGAGGATCGGCTTTTTTTATCAACATGGCCGCGAGGCCGCAGGCTGCCGCGGTATTCCTGGCAGCGGGTTCGGCTATTATGTTCTTTATATTAGGAAGATCGGCCCTTATAGAGCCCAGTTGTTCTTTATTGGTTATTACGAATATATGATCATTAGGTGCGATTGTCTTTATCCTCGATACCGTCTCCTGTATCAGGGATCGCTTTCCCATAAGCTTGAGGGTCTGCTTGGGTGTTTTGGTCCTGCTCTTAGGCCAGAACCTCTCTCCTCTTCCTCCGGCAATTATTACGGCATAGATATTCTTATTGATGGGTAGCCTCCGCAAGTTTATGGACATAATTGCCTACATTCTTTACGAACTTCTTATTCGAGGAATTCTTTTCCATCTGTTTTACTATAGCCGAACCCACGATAACACCGTCAGCTACGGCGCTGATGCGCTTTGCCTGTTCCGGCATCGAGACTCCAAAACCGACACACACCGGTTTATCGGAGGTTTTTTTTATCAACTTTACTCGTGCAGCGAACCCGGCGGGCAATGAAGACCTTGCCCCGGTGATTCCCGTAAGGGAAACGTAGTAGATAAAACCCCTGGTCATCCCGGAGACCATCTTTATCCTCTTGAGGGAGCTTGTCGGGCTCAGGAAGAATATTATGTCGAAATTCCTGCCTTTTGCCGCCGCCGTCAATTCACCAGATTCTTCGGGGGGCAGATCAGGGATTATCGCACCGTCAACGCCGTTCTTTACGCAGTCTGAAATGAACCTGGCGGGGCCGTATTTGAGTATAGGGTTATAGTAACCCATCAGGACTATGGGTATCTGGGTTTTCTTTCGCAGTTGCCCGACGAGGGATATTATGTCCTTGAGCCTTGTGCCCCTTTTCAGGGACCTTTCAGAGGAAGACTGTATAGTAGGTCCGTCAGCAACGGGGTCCGAAAAAGGGACGCCCAGCTCAATGATATCTACGCCCCTCTGTTCGAATTCAATGACGAATTTTTTCGTGGCCGTGAGCCCGAAGTCACCTGCCGTAAAGAAGGCTATAAGGGCCTTCCTGCCGTTTTTCCTGAGATCGGAGAATTTCTTATCTATTCTGTTCATATTTTGTCTGCGAGGACCTGCGAGACCATGTCCACGTCCTTATCGCCCCTGCCCGACAAGCAGACTACCGCAAGGTCGCTTTTTTTCATCTTTTTGGCCGCTTTTATGAGGTAAGCTATGGCGTGCGACGACTCAAGGGCCGGTATTATACCTTCAGTCTCTGAAAGAAGACGGAAAGCTTCCAATGCCTCCGTGTCCGTGGCCGATACATACTTTGCCCTGCCCGCGTCCTTGAAAAATGAGTGTTCCGGGCCTACTCCGGGATAATCCAACCCGGCGGATACCGAGTGCGCTATCTTTATCTGTCCAAAGTCGTCTTGCAGCAGATAACTCTTACTGCCGTGGAGCACGCCGATATCGCCCTTTTCCAGAGTGGCTGCGTGCAGGCCTGTATTCAAGCCCTTGCCCGCGGCCTCAACCCCTATAAAATTAACCTTCCTGTCGTCAAGGAAATCATAGAAGAGCCCCATGGAATTGGACCCGCCTCCCACGCAGGCAATAAGATAGTCGGGGAGCCTGCCTTCTGCTTTTAGTATTTGGCGCCGCGTCTCTTTTCCGATAACCGACTGGAAATCCCTTACCATCATGGGGAACGGATGCGGCCCGGCGACCGATCCGATGCAATAATGGGTGGCGCGCACATTAGTGACCCAGTCCCTCATCGTTTCGTTCATAGCGTCCTTCAGCGTCTTGCTGCCGCTTGTGACCGGAGTGACTTTCGCGCCCAGGAGTTTCATCCTGAAGACGTTAAGGGCCTGGCGGCGGATGTCTTCTTCTCCCATAAATACCTCGCAATCAAGGTCGAAGAGAGCCGCTACGGTCGCGGTGGCTACGCCGTGCTGTCCGGCGCCGGTTTCGGCAATTATCCTTTTCTTCCCCATGCGTACGGTAAGCAGACCTTGGCCCAGGGTATTGTTTATTTTATGGGAACCGGTATGCAGCAGGTCTTCCCTCTTCAGGTATATTTTTGGGCCCTTAAGGGTTTTGGTCAATTTTTCGGCAAAATAAAGACCGCTCGGCCTGCCGGCGTATGCTTCCAGGTAATAACGGAATTTCTCGGCAAACCTTCTGTCGTTTTTAGCGGCGGAATATTCCGCCTCAAGCTCTTCCAGGGCCGCCATCAGGGTTTCCGGGACATACTTTCCTCCGAAAACGCCGAAATGGCCTTTCTTATCGGGCAGTTTCACGTCATAACCTCTTTATTTTGATTGAATAAAAATAAAGTTTATCACAGAGTAAGGTCTTAGTCAATCATATTACGGGGATAGGCGGAAGAAATTTCAGAATATCTTAATGTCCGAAGAAGCCCTGTCCTTGCGCTGCAGTTCCAGGCGTTCGTCGATGATCATCTGTATCTGTTCGTTCTTAGTGGAAGGAGTTACCTTGAAATCTGGATCATCCATAAGGCGTATGGCAAGGGAAAGTTTCAGGTCTTTATCGGATATAGGTTCGCCGTTAACCGTCGCGAGCACCCTTGGCGCGGGCTGCGCGGAAGCCGGATTAGCGGCCGGCTTCCCACAACCCAATAGTAAGAACATCGAGATGAAAAGTATAATTCTCATTGTATTGGGGTAACGACTGCTCCTATCACGCCATCAAAATTGTATGCATTTTCGGCAGCAGTTATCGAACCTCCTCCGCCCCCTGTGGCTTGCATATTATTAATTTGGCCTAACGCATCTGCAGTCCATGTCATAGCGACTGTATCGATATTTGTGAATGTTAGTCCGAGATTATCTGAGCCAGCGCCGAAATCAATCGTACTTCCTACCATCGGAAGATCCGCAAGAGTAAATTGTATTAAACCGGTAAGTATCTCGTTGTTGTATATACTTATGTCAAGGCTACCGTTAATACCCGTATTTTGTAGGAGTGCCGTATAAGTTTCGGTAATCGGCACCTGGACCATCTCGGCTAACACATCGTTATTGAACCCAAGCACATCCGTGCTCAATTCAGCAAGGTCTACCCATTCTCCGAGCATCTGTGCTTGGAAGACGGTATCTACCCCTTCAACCTGCTGGTAATTACCTACTACATCACCCTCTATCTTTCCGACGTTAAAGGTATTTTCGTCTATCTCGCTGAAGTATACGCCCCTGAAGGTCCCGTCAAATACGTTGTTCGACCAGGAATCTCCGCCGGCCGAGATAAGGAAATAACCGTCCGCAATCTCATGCGAATCGTCGGTATAAGAAGCACCTCCCAAGGCCAATCTCCAATCCGAATCTACGACCGAGGATGTTTGTCCGGTAAGGGCAGCCTGCATTATCCCCCACTGGTCGTAGCCTTCTATGGACATCGTGTCCCCGGTAAAGTAATCGGCCTGGATGGCGCCGCCGTTTGAGAACGAGCCGACACCCGAAGCACCGAGCACTTCCCAGTCCCAGGATATATAATCCGGTAGTTCTTCCGGAGAGATGCCGATATCGGTTTCCATTGCGTAAGGGGTCAGGTAGCCTTCGGCTATCCACATGCCGACTTCACCGTCGTAGGGGATCTCCACTAGATCCATGTCAAGCCCGCCCCTTAGCACTCCCGCATTATAGCCGCCGGTCCCGTTAGAAGCTATATATATGGCGGCCAGCCTCAATCCCGAAGCGGTATCCGTCAGCCTGCCATCGGCAGAATCTCCGACAGCCGCGTGGGCAAACCCGTAGAAAGCACCTTCCCCGTCGAGGGTAACCGGAGATATCTCGCGTGCATTAAAACTTCCCATTTCAGCGTTGAGCAGGTATGAATTGGCGGACTCGTTGATCGCATAATCACCCATTGCTACGGCCTTAAAACTTCCGTCCTGCCATCCGGTCTGCGTAGATCCTATTATACCGGAGAATTCTCCGGGGAAGTCTTCATAACTGTCGCCCGGGTCAAA
>Ga0265297_10004966_pt1 | contig 20958 bp, 20 predicted proteins | sample Munlanlwell13791_FD_192502 | JGI IMG/M metagenome (GOLD analysis project Ga0265297, IMG submission 192502) | Leachate microbial communities from a municipal landfill in Southern Ontario, Canada - Leachate well 137-91 | ecosystem: Engineered > Solid waste > Landfill > Unclassified | place...
GATGAATTTGAACAGGTCTTCCGTCTCGGCCTCCGGATTATCGATCAGATGGATAGCGGCTTGGCAAACTTCGTTCAAGTTATGCGGAGGAATATCCGTTGCCATGCCTACGGCAATGCCCATCGCGCCGTTAAGCAAAAGCTGCGGCACCGGCGAAGGCAAAACGGTCGGCTCCGTGCGGGTGGCATCGTAATTCGGTATAAGATCAACCGTGTTCTTTTCAATATCCCTCATCATCTCAAAACCGAACTTCGACATTCTCATTTCCGTGTACCTCATAGCGGCGAACTCTCCCGGATCATCAATTGACCCGATGTTCCCTTGGCCTTGTATCAACGGATATCTTAAAGAAAAATCCTGGGCCATCCTGACGGCGGAACCGTAAACAGCCTGGTCTCCATGCGGATGGTAACGTCCCAAACAGCTTCCGACAACGGTGGCTGATTTCCTGAATTTAGTATCCGGGCGCAATCCGTCCTCATACATCGTGTATAATATCCTGCGGTGCACCGGCTTGAAACCGTCGCGGACGTCAGGCAAAGCGCGCGAAATGATAACCGACATCGCGTAGTCGATATAACTGTTCCTCATTTCCTCGCTGATCTCCCGAGGATTGACCTGCCCTATATTGTTTGATTCTTCTTTGTTGTCCATGGTTTATAAATAAAATTCAATTTAATTTGTGCTCGTTGTGCCGGATGAACTTCCCGGGCCTTCCAAACCGCCGGCGCTGGTTGTTCCAAAAGAATCATCTATTTTCTCTTGCAGCTGATTGGACATATCTCCTCCTATTCCGTCCATATCAATGCCTGTGCTTGCCGGCACGTTTAATTTTTTAATGAATATTCCGGAATCAAAATTTTTAAGCACTCTGGCCGAATGCCAATACCACAAAAGAATAAGAACCGAGCTCAAAACGATCAATATGGACCAGAAGACGGCCTTCTTGACCCCTCCCGGCAAAGCTCTTAGTTCTTCCAATTTTTTTTGGAAATTCATCTAGCCTTTAATTTTGGTTTAATACGACTATTTGAAATCCTTCCTCGGAAAGGTCTTTCGCTTTCACGGCCAATTTATCCTGCGGCTGGATATCTTTTTTACCCATCAATCTCAAGAAATTGTCCAAACCGTCCAGCTTCGCTTTTATCTTGGGAATATCATAATGCATCGGGATAGCGATCTTGGGCTCTATCAGAGAAATGATCTTGGCTGCGTCCTTGGCTTCTATGGTCGATCCCCCGCCTACCGGGATCATTAAAATATCGACCTCTCCAATATCTTCAAGCTCCTTGTCGGACAGTTCTTTTTGTCCAAAATCGCCAAGATGGCAGATCTTTAGATCTTCCATTTTTAAAGTAAATATAATATTCCCTCCTCTCTCTTTGCCGCCGGCATTATCGTGCCAGGACGGGATCCCTTGAATAAAAACATCTCCAACATCATACTCTCCCGCGGCATTGATCAAAAAAGAAGGCTTGCCGGAAACGCCGGAAACGCCCTTAACATTGTTATGGTCAAAATGATCATGAGTAACCAATAAGATATCCGCCTCCATTTTGGGGAGTTTGAAACCTATATCTTCAGAAAAAGGGTCGATGACCACCGAGATGGGCTTATCCCCTTTTTTAGTAGCTCCGATCAATTGGAAACAAGATTGTCCCCGCCAAATTATTTTCATAGATTTATGGCTGTTCCCCTCCATTCAGGAAAAGGACCGTTAAAATTCTTTGGAGCTCGCCCTAGTCCCGCAAGCGTGCGGGACTACGGCGAGGCAAAGCCTGCCTTCGCTTTAATAAACTCTGTAAGCAGGCAAACTTTGCGCGCTCAATTTTTTATGAATAAACTGGAGCAGGTGAGCGGAATCGAACCGCCGTAAGTTGCTTGGCAAGCAAACGCACTACCATTGTGCTACACCTGCAAGAAATTTAAAATTGCGATTTTAAATTTCGCAGGGGCGTAAAATTACAACAGTAATTTGTACGCTCCAAAATACATTTGAACTGCATTTTTAATCTTGCGGAAACGTAAAATTTCCAAAGAAATCCGTACGTTCCAACATTCCAATATAAAAACAACTAACCTATTAACAAATAGATTATAAGCGATTTTTTAGGATTTTTCAAGCGGAATAGCTGGATATATTCAACTTTTTCCGAACCGTTATCCAACCTGTTTCTTGCCGTTAAAATACATTTCCAGCCCTCTTCTGCTCGCTTCAAAATGGGGCTCCGGAACTTTTTTGGGATCGCACCAGGCATATCCTTCGCACTTGTCTTCTTCCATTACCTTCGGCTCTCCGCTGAACTCGGTAACCAACAAATTAACGGAAATATAATGCCTGCCGGTTTTTTTATAGGTTTCCAGATTATTCGAGACGCTGACAACTTTTGGGTTTTTTATCGTCATTCCCGTTTCTTCCTTCACTTCTCTGGAAGCTCCTTCTTCAAATGTTTCCCCAACCTCCAAGTGGCCGCCGGGAATGGAATATTCCGGAACGAATTTACCCTTGCGCTTGCCGATCAAAACTTTCCCGTCTTTACGCAGGATTATCACGCCCAATCCAACCAGCACTTTATTTGTTTTTTCAGGCATTATTTGGTACGGGAGAGAATAAAATTTCGAACAAACTATATCTTGGTGCCGAGGTCCGGAATCGAACCGGAATTTGACGATTTTCAGTCGTCCGCCGTGACCGACTTGGCTACCTCGGCATAAACCGTTAACCCTTGTACTTCTTCAAATTTTAACTAATTTAACCTCTTTTAACAACAACTCATTTGCTCATAAACCAGTCCGCCAGACTGTGGGCGCTAAGGGATTCGCCCGATCATCCGATCGGGCGTCCGGTCGAATGGCCGGACGAACCCCAAGGCCCTTAACTTGTTTCGCTCGATGTGGGCGCTAAGGGATTCGAACCCCTGACCTACTCGGTGTAAACGAGTCGCTCTACCACTGAGCCAAGCGCCCAGAAAATTTGCGGAACGCAAATTTTAGTTGATAGTTTTCAGTTGTTAGTTTTTAGAACGATGCGCCAATTGTCTAATAGCTAAAAACCGATAACTAATAACTATTTTTGAGTAACGTTCAAAAATGTGGGCGAGGTGGGAGTTGAACCCACACGACCTTGCGGTCACAACCCCCTCAAAGTTGCGTGTCTGCCATTTCACCACTCGCCCGTTTTTGCTCGACCGAACCCGCCAAGGTCCGGCAAAGCCGGAAAGCCTAATAAAATTAGGCTTTCGCTCCTTCCGGTTCAGCTTCAACTTGCGCCGAAACTTTTTTCGCGGCTGTTCCTGGAACCGACAGGTTTTCGATCTTTTTAAGTTTGGCTCTTTTTCCTCGAGCTTCTCTCAAGTAATAAAGCTTGGCTCTTCTGACCTTGCCTTTTTTGGTCACTTCTATTTTTTCAATAGTAGCAGCATGGATCGGAAAAACTCTCTCAACTCCAACGCCGGACGCAACCTTGCGGACGGTAATAGTGGCGTTGATGCCTTTGCCATGCTTGAGGGCCAAAACCAACCCTTCAAAAACCTGGATCCTCTCCTTGCTTCCCTCTTTGACTTTTTGGGAAACGCGTACGGTATAACCGGGCTGGATATCTGGAAGATCTTTCTTCAGGTAAGACTGTAAAAATTTTTCTACTTTCGCTAACATATCTTTTTTATTTGATCATTATTTTAATTATTGTTCTCAAGCGGGCAATAGAGCTCCCGCCAGGCATCCTGAACTCAAATATGTCGACTTATTTACTACGGTGGGCGATATAGGACTCGAACCTATAACCTTTCGCACGTCAAGCGAACGCTCAGCCATTGAGCTAATCGCCCCCCCCTCCGCCTTAAACATAAGACAATACTATTCTTAGCTTAAATTCGAAAAAATTTCCAGTGGTCCGATAAAAAATCGCACCAAGAAAACTTTAGTGGGCGCAGATGGACTCGTCCGGTCATTCGACCGGACGCCCGATCAAATGATCGGGCGGACCATCGACCCCAGCTTATATCCCCGCTCGCGGGCGGTGACGCGTCGAATTTTAAAAATATTTCGAATTGTGGGCGCAGATGGACTCGGACCATCGACCCCAGCTTTATAAGAGCTGTGCTCTAACCAACTGAGCTATGCGCCCATAGGTAAGACCATTTCAATGACTACTTTATTTTGATCTTTACGCTGTTGCCTTTCCCTGCTCTTGCCTTCCTGGCTTTAGCTTCTTTCTTTGGTTTTTTGCTCCTGGCAACTATTTCTTCCAGCTCTTCTTTTTCTATGGTTTCTTTTTCCACCAATACATCGGCAATGTCCCCTAAAATCTTTTCGTATTTCACTAAAATATCCTGCGCTGTATCCTGCGCTTGTTCTATCAACTTTTCAACCTCTTGGTCTATCTGAAAAGCTATCTGATCGGAATAATTGCGGCCTGTTTCGAATTCCTGCCCTAAAAACGGCGACTCCTCTTTTTGGCCGAAAGATATCGGACCCAAAGCGGACATGCCGTAATCTTTGACCATCTTTCTGGCCAGCATTGACGCTTTTTCCAAGTCATTGCTAGCACCGGTCGTTATTTCATCGAACTCCATTTTTTCAGCGATACGGCCAGCCAATAGCACTGCCAATTCGGTTAAAAATTCCGATTTGCTTTTCATATGGCTGATCTCTCTCGGCATTTTTAAAGTATAACCGGCTGCCATTCCGCGGGCTATTATCGAAATTTTTCTCACTGGCGCGGAATTAGGCAGAAAGGTCGCCGCTACGGCATGGCCGGCTTCATGAAATGCGGTAATTTTCTTTTCCCTGTCGGACAATATATGGCTTTTCCTCTCCGGACCAAGTAAAACTTTTTCAATAGACTCTAAAATTTCCGCCTGAAAGATCTGTGCTTTATTACGGCGAGCGGAAAGCAAAGCGGCTTCGTTGGCCACGTTCGCAAGTTCGGCCCCGGAAAATCCAGGAGTACGCTCCGCCACTTCCCTCAAGTCGATATTCGAAGCAAGCGGCTTGCCGCGGCTATGGATCTTCAATATCTCTTCCCTCTCGCTCACATCCGGCAGGTCCAAAACTACTTTTCTGTCGAATCTCCCCGGCCTTAATAAAGCGGCATCTAAAACATCAGGCCTGTTGGTTGCCGCCAAGATGATCAATTTATCATTCGGCTCAAATCCATCCATTTCAGTAAGCAACTGGTTAAGTGTTTGCTCCCTCTCTTCGTTCCCTCCTGTCATGCCCGAACCCCTGGCTTTTCCGATGCTGTCCAGCTCATCAATGAAGATCAGACAAGGCTGATTCCTTTTCGCGGTGGCGAACAGATCGCGTATCCTGCTCGCTCCAACTCCTACAAAAAGTTCCACTAAAGACGAACCGGCTATAGAGATGAAAGGAACTCCGCTTTCTCCCGCTACGGCTCTGGCCAATAAGGTTTTCCCCGTACCGGCCGGACCGACCAAAAGAACTCCATGGGGGATCCTGGCTCCCATTTGAAGATATTTTTTCGGATTCTTAAGAAAATCAACGATCTCTTCGATCTCTTCTTTTGCCTCTTTTAAGCCAGCCACATCTTTGAATTTAACCTGCTCCTTCGGATTGCCTTCCGCTCCAAAAAGCCTCGCTCTGGCCTTAGTGAAATCAAAAGTTTGCATCGCTCCGCTTTTGGCTTGGCGGAATACCATAAAAAAGAAGATACCGAAAACAAGCAAAGGCAAGACCGTGAACAAAACCGGTCCAAGCCAGGACCATAGAGTGCTTATAGGATCGAACTTCACGTCTATCTGGCTCAACTTTGCTTTATCAACTCCGTAGTTGGAAAGCGATTGGTCTAAAGTAGCGGCCGTTTCTTTGGTCGCCGTTGCCTTCGAGTCGTCCTGATAAACAACGCTCAACTGATCTTCCGATACGGTGATCTGTTTTACTTTGCTGTCATTAACATCCCTTACCAATTGAGTGATCGATATTTCCTTGATCTTTTGGGAAGAGGAATCACTGAAATAGCCGGATACTAACGCTATCGCCAAAAAGATCAAAAAAACAAAAATGATATTTTTGATCAAGCTGGCCACCGGCCCTTTTGAGATCTTCATAAAAATTGCTGGTTTGCAGGAGGGTTGCGTCCCTCCTGCGGATTTTTAAATCCCTTTTTAACGAGGTTCTATTTCAGCCTCAAAGACATCCAGTGTCTTTGCGGTTGGAAGCTCAATATTTGAAAATTATATTCCTTTTCTATCTCCAGAGCTTCTTTCATTTTTTCTTCCGTTCCAAACTCGGAAATATGGATCAACCCTTGGATCTTGGGCTGGCTTTCCTTCTGGGGCAACACCAGCTGAACGAACGCGCCGAAGGTGTTGAATTTGACGACTTTTCCTTTCACTTCGTCCCCTGTCTTTAATTTAAGCTCTTGCCAAAGCTTTTAATGAAAGGGAAACCCTTCCTTGGGCGATGTCGATGATCTTTGCCTTTACTTTCTGGCCGATCTTCACTACCTGGGCCGGATTTTCAATAAGCTGCCAATCAAGTTCGGAAATATGGACCAACCCTTCCAGCAAAGGAGCGGCCTGATCCGACTCCGGGACTTCAGCTAGCGAGAATTTCACAAAAGCTCCAAAATCGACAATTCCTGAAATGACTCCCTCGACAATATCGCCGACTTTCAATTCTTGAATGGCTTTCTGGATGTTCTCCCCTTCTTGGGACTGCTCGGTAAGTATGATCTGGCCGGCTCTCTCGTCGTAGTCCAAAACCTTGGCCATCAGGTCTTTGCCGATGAATAATTGAAGTTTCTTTAATATTTCTGTTTTGTCTCCCTGCGGAACCTTAGGAAAATTCGCCGGAGATAGCTGGGATGTCGGCAAAAAGGCCGGTATCCCTGAAGTTTCGGTTATTAATCCGCCTTTGTTAACCTTGGAGATCCTTACTTTGAAAACTTCTTGGAGCTCTTTGAGCTCTTTGATCTTTTCCCAAGTGGTTTCTTCCATGGCTTCCTTCAAAGAAAGGTCTACATAGCCTTCCTCGTTCTCGGCTTCTTTTACTTTAGCCGAGACTTTGTCGCCGGCTTTAATATTTTTCAAAATGCTCTTTGCTTTTTGGTATTCCTGGCCGAAAATTATTCCGACCTTGCCGGGTCCCAAATCAACAAAAAAAGACAAGCCGTCTTGCGCGATTATAGTGCCTTCCAAAATTTCCCCCTTTTGGGGCACTCTAAGCGAATCAGTTGTTTTTAGGGTTTCTTCTGTTTTCATAACATCATTTTTATAACACAAATTATTTTAGGAATCAATAGTTTCCCGCGCCTTCGCCTCGCCGTAGTCCCGCAAGCGTGCGGGACGAAGGCGGGATTTGCCTCGCTGCAGCTCGGCTTCGGCGCGCCAAAGCCCGCAAAAATAAAATTATATAGGGATAGCCTTTTGTTTCATGATTGTTCCACAGCTATTGACACCTTTTCCGGGTTATATAATAATGTGGCCAGACCTCACTCGTGAGGCTTTTTTATTGCATATGTATACCAACTACAAATTAATAAGCACTGCCTTTGCCGCCCTGTTCTGCCTCTCCCCTGTTCTGATCATCGGCCAGGGAAGAGTCAAGCTCCCGCAAAGCCAAAACGCCGGCCCGGAGAATAGCCCAAGCGGTATTATTCTCCAAAATAGCTGCGTTCTTAACGAATTTATTCAAAATTCGACGAGTTCGCAAAAACACAAAGCCAAAACCGTTTCGCCAAAAAAAATGAACGTGGTCATAACCGCCTATTCCTCTACCGTTGAAGAAACCGACAGTACTCCCTTTATTACCGCCCAAGGCACCCTGGTAAGGGATGGCATCGTAGCCAACAACTTATTGCCATTCGGCACCAGAATAAAAATACCCGAGCTTTACGGCAACAAAATATTCACAGTAGAAGACAGAATGAACGCGAACGGAAGCAAATACCATTTCGACATCTGGTTCCCCTCTCACGATTCCGCCACCGACTTCGGCGTAAAAAATACCTATATTGAGATCCTCGAGATCTAAAAACCCGACAAAACCCAAACCAAAAACCGTCCCCTCCCATCCCGGAGCGGGACGGTTTTTATTTTTTACCAACCGCTCCTTTGATATAAATACGCGATCATTCCGTCCGCCTTTTCCCGTCTTACTAATTCAAGCTGGCGGTGCTTGCTTGTATCTATCGGAAAAGCCATGCAAACCACTTTTGTCCCATCTAAAGCTTCTTTGGCGATTTTGTCCGCAACCCTATCAGCCATCCTCGAAGCCAGATATACATAGATAAACGTTGCCTTTGAAATATCCGCCGCAAACAGGTCTCTACTATATATCTCTATTCTATCCCTTGCCTTTGACCTTCCGATGGCCATCTTCGCGAGAAAAAACGGGAAAGACGCTATCTCCCAACCGACGGCTTTTTTAACTTTAAATTCTTCGGCCGCGATCAATAAAGTCCGGCCGTCGCCGCAACCAAGATCGCAAAAAACATCTTCTTCGGAAAGACCGCATTGCCTTAACGCCTTTTTGACCTTATCTTTGGCAAGCATGACAAAAGGAGCCCCGTATAAAAAAGAAACTATTCCCGAAACAAAGAAAAAAATATCGGCCAACAATACGGCTATAATTAAGATCGGCAAAAACAGAGGGAGTATCGGCATATATTGTTATTATATCATTTTCCCCGAAAAAACCGCGCCAGTGACGCAATTTTTTTGCCAAACAAAAAGCCCCAATGCCTGAAAGGGGCTTCCAATGATATGAAATTTGTACTACCACCATTTCCATCCCTTCTTTTTCCCTTTCAATCCTTGATCCAAGGTTTTCTCAAAAATCCTGGATTGGGCTCTTTCAAATCTTAAATACCATTCCATAAACTCTCTATCGCGCATAAGATATTCAAACTCCCATTCAAGCATCAAATCTTTACATTTATATTCATAACTGAACCGGCCGCCTTCTCCTCCTATGTAGACCATCCCGCCCCTGACTTCTTCGACCTTAAGATTCTTGAACTCCTCGCCAGACAGGATAACGACTTTATCTCCGGACTTAAACCAATTATCTGGCCTCCATTTCGGCCAAACAGGTTTTTCCTCGGAAAACTTTGCCAAATAAAGCAATATATCCCTTCTTCGAGCGGCTTGTTTCCCCTGTTTCATCAGATCCTCAAGATGTTCGGCCACTTTGCCGACAACGGTCCTGAAAGAAGATGATTTAACATCCTTAAGGAAGCATGGAGAGAAAAATTCTCTCGCCATGGACCGATCTTCTATTCTGCATATAAAGCTCTTGTATCCTCCACTGCTCCAATGAGGATCATTGTCGATATACTTACACAGCCCGCAACGATTACAAGTCGTTGCCTTCGGACAGGTCAATTCGCGCATTTCTTCCTCGCTTTTAGGATCGGCGTATCTTCTTGCAAAGCTTTCAAAAGATTTCTTATCCGACACAGTCTTGATGAACTTCTCCAGCCCTTCTGCTTCGGCAGCATAACTATCCATCCATTCCTGATGATAACCAGCCAATGCCTCTACCTGCGCCTTGCCGAGATAAATAACATCCTCTATTTTTCTGAAGCAAAAACCTGCCATAGCAGGGGCAAGATCATCGGGGTCAATACAAATTTTTCTCATATTCTTTTTTGGGAGCAATATGCTCCATTAACGACCCAGCCTGCTAGGCCTGAGATCGTACCGTTTTATAACAGCTTTTTAGCTAGGAACGCTTACGCTCTTCATAGCCAAGAAGCTGTCATAAAACAGAATTGTTAAAGAACATAATTGCTAAAATCTACAATAAATTATGATTTTAGTCAAACCAAAAAAACGGGCCGACAACCCGATTTTTGCGTTATGTCTTCGACTCTAACGAATAAACCCAGCGTCAATTTTTTCCAAAACGCCTGGCAAATAAGTAACGTCTTCTATTATAGATTCCACGTTCAGTTCTTCAGCCTCTTCTCTGTTCAAGTGGCCGGTCAGAACCACGACGGGCAGGGCACTGGCGTTCCGCGCCATTATAACTTCTGCTTTTGAATCGCCAACAAGAATCGTCTCTTCCGGCTTCATTCTTTGGGTTCTCATTATTTCCTCAAGCATATATGGATGAGGTTTTTGTTTCTCCGGGTCGCTGATCTCGCAAGAAAAAATTATCTGCGAAAAAACTTGAGGAATATTGAACTTGGGCATCACAACCTCTTTCAAAAGTCTGGGATTTGCCGCAGTTGCGACGCAAAGTTTGTAGTCTAAATTTAATTTTTGCAAAAGCTCGATCGTCCCGTCATTGATCCGCAATTCATCGACGAACGTATTCCCGAATAACTTTCTTTCGTATATTTCATGCGCCTTCTCGACCATCTCCGGCCTTTCCTTCAATAATTCACGCAGCTCCTCAATCTGGGACTTCCCCCATTTCGCAAGGATCCTTTTCCGTTCCTCTTCCATATCCAAGACGACGCCCAAATCGGCCATCGTCTCGTGATAGCATTTGAAATAACCTTCTTTGGAACCAAGCGTTATAACGTCGTCCCAATCGAAGATAATAAGCTTGATCATAGTATTTTAATCGGCCGCCGCAAAATTCGGGTAAAAATGAATTAAGTTGTCTGTTGGTGCCCAGGGTGGGAGTCGAACCCACATGAGGTTTCCCTCGCAGCATTTTAAGTGCTGATTGTCTACCATTTCAACACCTGGGCGTAATTTTGCTTTGCAAAATTAGTTATTAGTATCTAGTTTTTAGTCTCTAGACCGCGTCTAAAAACTAACAGCTAAAAACTATTAACTAACTTGAGGCCAGTACGGGAATTGCACCCATGTATAACAGTTTTGCAGACTGTTGCCTTACTGCTTGGCTAACTGGCCGTGTAAATTACTATATATCACAACTGTCCCCGTTTTTGGAGCCCTCGTCCTTCTTTTTGGCTTCGGCCAGCAACTCTTCTATCCTGGCCGCTTCGACTATCTTTTTCTCCCTGAAAAATTGCATCTTGGGCACCGGCCTCATCCTTAATTTTTTGTTTAAAAGCTGTTGCAGACCATAAATATTGTAGTTCAAATATCGGAAAACCTCATCGGTTTTTTCTTCCGGCAATACCGAGATATAAACGTTCGCCACTTCCAAATTCGAAGGCACATAAACCCTGGTTATGGTTATCAAAACATCCGGAGAAACGTCAACAACCTTTAGGAATATGGTTCCCAGCTCCTGCTGGATCAAGCTTTGAATTTTTTCAACTCGCCACATTTTGGTTTCTTTCTATAATATATTTATAAGCCTCTGTGCATCTCTTCTTTATATATCACCAAGAGGTCTCCTTCCTGGACCCTCTGGTCCCCTTCGTATTGGATGGCGCACTCGCTACCCTTCTTTGCCATTTCGACCGTTTTTTTATTGATCTGCAGGCTCAACATCCTGCCGTGGCTCAATTTTTCCTCGCCGCGCCAGACTTCCAAGCGGAAGCCTTTTTTGAATTCCCCTTCGATAACCTTGCCGCCGATGATCTGGCGGTTCTTTTCGGTTAAAAATATTACCAAAACTTTCATTTTACCTATATCGGTCCTGACCATTTCGGGCGCAAGCGCCTTTTCCATCAATTCCCTGATCTTCTGGGAAAGTTCGTAAATTATCTGGAATTCGTGAACCCTGACCTTCACTTTTTCGGCCGTAGTCTGGGCGACTTTATTGGTTTTGACCCTGAAGGCTATTATCGCTCCCTTCGTGTCTTTGGCCATTTTAACATCAGACTCGTTCACCTCCCCCACTTCGGCCTTGGCCACTCTTAAGATAACTTTTTCCTGGGGAAGAGATTTCAATATCTCTTTTATAGCTTCCAACGATCCCAGAAAATCAACTTTCAAAATGACATTTAAAACCGTTTTGCCTGCAGTTGTTGCTTCGGATTGAAATTCGGTTTTTGTTTCTCCTTTTTTGATATTAGCCTGGGCTTCATCCAAATTTTTGAAAGTGTTAGCCTCTTCTCCCACCCACGGGACCTGTTCAAATCCGATAATGACCACCGGATCTCCGGGCAAAGATTCTTTGACTTGTTCGCCCAAAAAGTTTTCCATCATCTTTATCTTTCCCGCGGCCGAATCGGTACCCAAAGCCAGGCCCGGAACAAACTTTCCTTCCTGAACCAGCAATGTCGCGGTCGGGCCGCGTTTTGAGTCCTGGTAAGATTCGATTATAACGCCTTTGGCCGGTTTGGAAATATCCGCTTTCAGATCATTCATTTCGGCCATCAGCAAGATCATTTCCAAAAGGTCTTCTATCCCCTTGCCCAGCTTGGCGGAAATTTCCAGCGACGGCACCTGGCCGCCGTTCGATTCGACGACGATATCGTCTTTCATCAGCTGCATTTTTACCTTTTCGGGATTGGCTTCCGGCTTGTCTATTTTGTTCAAGGCCACGATAAGCGGCAATTTAGCTTCTTTGATATGCTTGATGGCTTCTTTGGTTTGCGGTTTTATTCCTTCGGCGGCATCAATAACAAGAATGGCTATATCGGCCGCTTTGGCTCCGCGCGACCTGATGGCTGAAAAAGATTCATGGCCGGGAGTGTCTATAAAAGTTATCTTTCTGTTCCCCTGGGATTTGGTCTTTGCCGGAACGGTTATCTGGTAAGCGCCAACGTGCTGGGTGATCCCTCCCGATTCGCGTTTCAGGGTGCCAAAATCCTTGATGGCCATTAAAAGCGAAGTTTTGCCATGATCAATATGGCCCATCACAACCACGACCGGAGGACGGACTATGATATTATCATTTTTCGCTATTTTTTTTGTTCTAGCCATTTATTGTATACGATTTTAACACTTAAAATTTTTCGCCTCTTCTACCGCTTGCTTCTCTTCTTCTGAAAGCTGGTAAGTTGAATTTCCTTTGTTCAAGGGCTTCGCAAATATCCTATTCCCTTGCCTGCTGTTCAGGGACGTTATTATGAAACCGCTGTTTTCCTTATCGAGCAAAGCCAAAGAAAAACTCTGGTCTCCTCCCATCTCTTTAAAAGGGTTGAATCTTACCAGCCCTAATTTTTGAAAAAAACGAGGTTCCTCTTTTTCCAACTTCTCAAGCCTGCCCGACAGATCACCTATTTTCGCTTCTAAACTTTTAAAAATGTCCAAAGCCTCTTCTAAATTTTCCGGTTCCTGCTTGGTTTGTTTTTTGGGGAAAGAAAACATTGATATAAATCGACAACGATTAAATATTCTTTAGCGTGGCGGAACTATAACGGAATTAAATCTTCTTTTCTAATGTGGCGAGGCCCGCCTTCGCTCCCTGCCTACCGGCAGGCAGGTTGCGAGAGCTACGGCGGGTGAAACAAGCGGTTTTTAAACCCCGTAAGAAAGCGGAAGGGGCGAGACTCGAACTCGCAAGGGCATTTCTACCCGCCGCTTTTCGAGAGCGGTACCTTACCATTCGGTGCACCCTTCCGCTTTTCTACGGGGCGAGACCGTTCCGTTATGGCCACTTCGGTACCTCTCCAAATAATTGTCTTAAATCTCTCCGACGCCGCCAGTTTGCGATAAATAAAAAATCTTCGCCTTTTTAACTTTTAACAAAGCTAAAAATACCATTTTTCGGCCCAAAAAGCAACAAAAACAATGTTTTCAGCAACTTGCATCTGTTTAATATCAAAACCTGCAACAGCTGAAAAATAAAAAAAAGCTTGAAAGGGTTAGACCCTTTCAGAAAGGGTCTAACCCTTTCCGTTTCAAATGGCTATAAAACGGGGAAATCGTTGTCGTATTTGATCTTATCGGGCAGAAGAAAAGGGAGCCTTTTTCCTAAAAAATGAACCGCAGTATCGGCGATCCGGCCTTTGATGATTCTAAAAGTGAAAAACCGCTTGGTCTTTCTGCTATAGGCTTCAAAATCGGGGAAAGTTTCCAAAAGGATGCTGGCGGCTTTTAACCCCCAGATCAAACCTCCGCCTGACCAGGGTTTGGCCAATCCTGCGGCGTCTCCGCACAAAGTGATATTCTTGTCTTTTGGCAAAACCAACCCGGACGGCACCAATGCGGCGGGAAAAGATCCCTGCCCATCCCCGAAGGGGATGTCCTTATTTTTTAAAAATTCTTTGAAGCGAGCTAAAGCGGTTTCCGGATCTTCGAGCATCCCCCACTCCGTTTCTTCTCCCCTGGGTATGCGCCAGCAAAAACCGTTTTTTGTAGGCCAGGTTTCGACAAAGTCGGATCCGTCCTTTCCTTTTTGAAAAAATTGGATCCCCAATCTGAACCGAGGATTGGATAAGCCAAAATTCTCACGGACTTTGGACAAAGCTCCGTCGCAACCGATGATCTTGTCGAATCCTTCCGGCGTTTTTTTTATATCTTTTTCAAAAGAAACTTCCGCTCCCTCTTTTTGCGCCAGCTCCAAAAGCCTGGATAAAACTGCCGGCCGGGATAGAACCAAATGGATCGGCCGAAAATCCAGCCGCACGGTTTTTTTCGGAAAATTTATCAAACATCCGGAAATTTTATTTTCAATGAAGCTGTCGTCCATCGGAATAAAATCCCTGATCCTTTCGGAAACCAGGGTTGAACAAGACTTCTTCCAGCTCCCCTCTTTGGATCTTTTTTCGCAAACAAAAACTTTATGCCCTTTAAGGCTCAACTGCCAAGCCAAATAAAGCCCGACGATACCGGCTCCGACAATTAAAATTTTTTGGGGATTGCCTGCCACGTGCTAATTATTTCCGCGTGAAAAATTACCGGCGCGTTCGGTTTATTATCCCTGAATGATATTTCTCCGGCTCAAAAGGATCCATACGATAAATCACTGTCTTCAAGCCAAGTTTATCGAGTTCGTCTTGCAAACCATCGACATAGGTCCTTTGATCGTAGCCTAAACAGATAACATCGGGGCTAATTTGTTTAATCACAAGGTAGGGGTCGCCTCCTTCATTCCCGAGAGCAGCCTCATCAACCAGCCCTGCTTCCATAACCTCCGCCAAGCGTTCGCTCTCATTTTTGACCGGAGAATGGCCTTTCACTTTTTTTACCGTCGAGTCCCTGGCAACCACCGCGATAAGATGATCCCCTCTTTTTCCGGCCTGCTCCAAAAAATTTATATGTCCGGGATGAATAACATCGAAAGTCCCGAACACCAAAACTTTCTTGGCCATTAGAAATCTATTTCCACGACAATATCTTTCTCTTTATCTCCGCCATCATCAATTAAGTTATCTTCCGCCCCCGTCTGTCCGATGGAATAAATAATTTTCTTCTCGAGAGAATATTTTAACGCCTCTCCGCTGAAAGGATCTTTCGGAATTTCCGGCAAATAATCCGGTACAAGAGCATCTAAAGAATCTGGCAAACGGCCATTATCCTGACGATATGCCTTCAATGCCAACAAAGTTTTTGTTATAAGCAATTTTGACATGGAAGAACACGATGTGTTGCGCGCACTGCCTTTATTCGAGACGATCATATTATAAAGGATATTTCCTCCTGCGTTCGGCCAGAATCTGGAAACAAAAACCGAGCTCCCTCCTCCGATTACCGAAGGGAAATAAGAAATGTCCGAAGAACACGGAGCCCTCATCACTTCGATCGTTTTCCGCGCATCATCGGCAAAAATCCTCTCGGTTTTATTGACTTGCAGATAAAATTTATTGGTAAATATTTTTTCAAAACCGGAATCGATTTCTGGCGCCGAACGGTCAATGGAATAAATAGATAAAAGGCCGCTCGCCGTAAGCCGCCCCGAAGATAAATCTTCCGTCAAATTTTTCATTTTAATATAATTGGCTTTCCCGAAATTTAAAACCAGCGCTTCGCTACCGTCATCTTTAAGATCTTCCATCCTTTGGGAATACCTTAAAAGCTCGATCGAGGAAAAATCGGAATCATTCATTATATCTTGAACGGCTTTTGTTCCTATCACTTCGAAGGCAAAAGCTGTGAGAATGTCTATTGTGCCCGGCCGGCCGGATTTTATCTTTTGGGCGATTTCTAACATTTTAAACGCGGCCTCCATAGCTTTTTTGTCCTCTCCTTTTTGCAGAAGATAATAAGGCTGAAGCGCCGCTATTTCTAGAATATTCCGATTGTTGTACCCAGTGTCAAAAATAGAAATCTCTCCCGGGCTGGAAAAACCCGGGTTTACAAAATACTGTTTGGCTAATATCCGGTCAACGACCGCGAAATTATTTTCGTTGGCTTCTCCGGCTTCCTTCAAACATTTTTCATCGGTAAAACATTTGTCTCCATCAACGTAATTCTCGGGATATTTGACCTCTCCTCCCTTTTCCAAAGATACGAAATCGTAATAAGCGTTCTGCTCCTGCGGAACGTCTATTTTCTCAAGGGTCAAATCGCTGTCATCTATCGGTTTTATATCCCTGAAGAAAACTCCCAGTATCTGGCTGGGAAAAAAGAAGATCAGGGCGGCAATGATCGCTATAAAAATTATTGAAAAAAATACGATTTTTTTGACGGAAAGCTTCATAACTTAAATATTATTTATTATCCATTGAATTTTAACCTATCCAAAGTTATTTTGCGAGGCAAGTTATTCCCCGCCACGGCCTTAGGCTAAGAAATTCCTCAATGCGAGGAAAAGAATCGCTCCGATTGCTGCCGAGCCGGGGATGGTCAATATCCAGGTGAGAAAAATCTCGTTGACCTTTTTCCATTGAACCTGGGCTTTGCGTTCCGTATATCCAACACCCATCACGCCAGCGGTTACCACCTGTGTGGTGCTTAAAGGGATGCCTCCCAAGCTTTGCAGGAAAATAAGAACGGCTGAAGAAAATTCCGTGGCAAAACCGTGCACCGGCTTAAGATCGTAAATTTTTTGGCCAACGGTTTTGATGACCTTGTGTCCTCCCCAAACAGTTCCCAAAGCCATAAAGGTCCCGGAGCCGAAAATGACCCAAAGAGGAACTTTGAAGTCGGTTAAATATCCGCCGGAAACCAAAGCTATCGTGATAATACCCATCGCGTTTTGAGTGTCGTTCATTCCATGAGTGAAAGAAACGGCTAAAGACGTAAGAACCTGTCCTCTTCGGAAAAAATTATTCAACTTGAACGCTGATACCTTTTGAAAAAACAGTTTAAGCGCCCAGACCAAAAGGACAAAAAATAATCCGGCAGCAAAAAAACTTATCAAAGGCGAACCGAAAATACCTTGGGCGATCTTAATAAGGCCGCCCATATTCAGAACTCCCCATCCTCCGCTCGCTACGCCGGCCCCGACCAATCCGCCGACAAGAGCATGGGTCACAGAGATCGGAAGGCCGAACTGAGTGGAAACAATAGTCCAAATTATCGCGCCGGCCAAACCGGAAATAATAATTCCTGTCGTTATCGCCGCCGGGTCGACTATTCCTTTACCGATCGTTTTCGCAACTTCGGTGGAGACAAAAGCCCCGAAAAAATTGAAAAAACCGGTCATAAAGATCGCTTTCCGAAAAGACATCGCCCTGGTGGAAACAACCGTGGCAATGGAATTGGCGCAATCGTTCGCTCCGTTCCAAAAGTCATAGGTCCAGGCCAGCAAAACAATGATAACGATAAGAATAAGAGGATCCATTAAAATTTTCTATTAGCGGTTTTTGATCAAAATAAGCTCGAAAATATTGCCCACATCCTCGCAAAAATCGATCGCGTTTTCCAAGGTTTCGTAAATCTCCTTCAGCTTAACCACCTCCAGTATTTTTTGAGGCGAAGGATTATTATTGATGTTCATTATGCTTTTCAAAGCCCGGCGGTTGACCTCATCCCCTTCGTTCTCCAGCCTGTTTATTTTTTGGCATCTTTTGTAAAGAAGATCGTAAAACTTTTGCGCGTTCCTGATCTCTTTGACGGCGGAATCGATCTCATCAATGGCTCTTTTTATTATGCCGATATATTCCGGTATCGCCTGCGGGTAAGGAGCGGCTATTTGGTAGATCAAAAGCCTGTTAGTGGCTTTTTCAAGACAGTCCATTATATTATCCATATCCTGCCTTAAGAGCTCTATGTCCTCCCCCGCCAAAGGAGTGATAAGGCTATTGCGAAGATTATCCAAGATCGAACAACAAAGATCATCCGCCTCTTCTTCAAGTTTTTTCATGCTGACGGCGTACTCTTTGATATTTTCGGGACGCGCCAATATCTGGTCCAATATCTTAGACGCTTCTTTCAGCTTGTCCGCCTGTTTTTCAAAAAGATCATAGAAAATCTCGTCTTTGGGGAATAAACTGATCATAATTCCAAATTGTTAAAATTTAATTAAAAATTACAAACAAAAAAATGGCTTTGAGCCATTTCCAGAACAACAACTATGAAAAAACTTTTTTAATGTTTTTTACCGGTTTCTGAAAAAACCTAAAAAAGCTTGCTAACCTCGCCCATATTAATAATTGCTTTGTTAATACCGGCATATTGACGTTGTGTGGACTCAGTGGGATTCGAACCCGCGACCTCCCGCATGCCATGCGGACGCTCTACCAGCTGAGCTATGAGCCCAAAACTTAATACGCCCAATAGTTTAACAGAGTTTTCCTATTTTGGCCAGACCTTAAAACGGCTCGATCGCGCCGCCTCAACAGATCAAAAAGTCCTCATTGCTCCCCTGGCAGCAAGCAGGCCGGTGGCGGAAGCTTTGACAATGTCCCGGCTCAAACCCGCTCCGTCGCCGGCGGCAAAAAGATTTTTGATGTTCGTTTCCATATTATTGTCCACGCCAACTTTCATCGCATAATATTTAATCTCCGGCGCGTATAGAAAAGTCGAGTCGGTAGCTACGCCAGGGATCACTTCGTTGAGCTTATCCAACCCTTCCATGATATCCGTAAGGATGCGGTGCGGAAGCGCCATGGCAATATTGCCGGGAGTCACATCAGCGAGCGTCGGATGAAAAGTGCTCTTTTTTAAGCGCCACTCATTAGACCTGCGTCCGCGGCGCAAGTCTCCCAGCCGCTGGATGATCGGTTTGCCCTGGCCGAGGATCGTTGCCAATCGCGCGATGGATTCGGCGTAAAGCGTGGTATTTTCCAAAGGTTCGGTAAGCCTTGTTTTTACCACAAACGCAAAATTGGTATTCTCGGATCTTTTATTGGTAAATGAATGCCCATTGACTCCTATGACATTGCCGTAATTTTCTTTGACGACGAAACCTTCGTGGTTAGTACAAAAAGTACGGACAAAATCTTCATATTTGGATGTCCAAATATGAAATTTGGGATCGCGATTCACGTCTATTACCGACTGCATTATGATCGCCGGAACTTCCACCCGCACGCCGATATCGATCGGGGCATGGGTCGCGGCGATATTATGCTTTTTCGCCATCTCGCCCAGCCAAGCGGCGCCCACGCGCCCGGGAGCAAAAATAATTTTCTTTGCGCGAATAATTTCGCCGCTTTCCAACACAATCCCCTGGCACTCTCCATCTTTGATCAATAGGTCTTTAACGATTCTATTAGTGATTATTTCTACGCCTTTTTCGCGCAGATATTCGCTGAATCTCTGGATAAGCTTCGGAGTGTTCTCGCTGCCCAAATGGCGCTGGCGGATGCGCACGAACTTTATCCCGGCGCACATCGCCCGCAAAGACAGCTTATCGTTTTTATCGTCATCCAAGCCATGCACTCGTTCGGGCGCCCCAAATCGCAAAAATATATTATCGATATAATCCACGATCTTTTCGGACTCCGCGTCATCATTGGTATAATCGGAAAGGTTCCCTCCGACCACATCGTGGCGGAGATTCAATATCCCGTCGGAAAATATCCCCGATCCCCCTACTCCGCACATAATATTGCAAGGAGAACAATTCAAGCAATTGCCGCCGCCGTTGCTTACGGGACATTTGCGCCGGATCGCTTCAGACCCCTTGTCTATCATAACGATCTTTAACGGCTTGAACTGCTGCAATAATTCGTAGGCGGCGAACAATCCGGCCGGTCCGGCGCCGATGATAGCGAAATCATATTGGTCTCTTTGCGGTTCCATATAATTTTATGGCCTTATATTACCTGTTTTTTATAAATTTTTTCCGCCAAAAAAAATTGGCCTACTAAGCCAATTTTGGGAAACAAAATATCGATAAAAATATTTCTACTGAAAAAAGACTGCTTTCTCTCATTTTCATGATATCCGAATTAGATCAAACCATCTAATTGCTTACGATACTCCCCCCCCCCGAAAATTTGATTGTGGTGTCCCTGACAGGAATCGAACCTATATCTAGAGCTTAGGAGTCTCTCGTTCTATCCATTGAACTACAGGGACAATGCCAGGGGCAATCTTTAACCGCAAGTATCTTAACAATTTTCCGGGTTGTTGGCAATAGAATTAAATGTTAAAATTGCCCATAAGGCAATCCTATATAACCATTAAAAGCGAACTCTTTTTTGAGTGGCAATCCAATTTATGGCAAAATCACTGGTCAGCAAACTGGCTAAGCAAATCTGCCCGGCTGTTATCACTGTTGTAGCTTCTAAAGATCTTCCTAAGATAGAAGGATTTTACTATATGCCTTACGGCGGGGAAAATATAATGATGCCCAAGCTTGAAGATGAAGGAGGCAAAGAACGCACAAAGATCGGCGGCGGGTCCGGTTTCATAGTCTCGGCCGACGGATATATCCTGACCAGCAATCACGTTGTCTCGGACAAAGAAGCCGACTACACCGTTCTTCTGGACCCCGATAAATCCTGCCCGGCGGAGGTAATGGCCAGGGACCCGATAAACGATATCGCCGTGCTGAAGATCGATAACGGCAAGCTCCCCTGGTTGAACCTCGGCAATTCCGATAAGGTGGAGGTCGGCGAAACGGTAATGGCGGCCGGAAACGCCCTAGGCGAATTCCACGACACCATTTCCTTGGGAATAGTTTCGGGATTAAGCCGCTTTCTCACCGCTTTCGGAGGAGGGATGAGCCCGCAAGTAGAAAACCTGCGCGGCCTGATCCAAACCGACGCGGCCATCAATCCGGGCAATTCCGGCGGACCGCTTGTCGATATGGAGGGCAAAGTCATCGGGATCAATACCGCCG
>Ga0265297_10004967_pt1 | contig 20948 bp, 37 predicted proteins | sample Munlanlwell13791_FD_192502 | JGI IMG/M metagenome (GOLD analysis project Ga0265297, IMG submission 192502) | Leachate microbial communities from a municipal landfill in Southern Ontario, Canada - Leachate well 137-91 | ecosystem: Engineered > Solid waste > Landfill > Unclassified | place...
CGAGTTCAGTGGGTAAAATGTGGGACACGAGTTCAGTGGGTGAAATGATGGACACGAGTTCAGTGGGTAAAATGTGGGACACGAGTTCAGTGGGTGAAACCAATGGAAATAATACTATAAATATTTGGTCAAAAAATGTCGTGATTAAAAAGCAAACAGGTGGCAAATGCGTAGTGATTAAAAGATATTTGGATAATGTTAAGGTGGAAATTAAATAATATGAAAATAGTTTTTGACATAAATGGTTGCTTAGATAATAGTTTTAGGGCAATGAATTTCTATAAATTATTTTCAACTTTAGAAGATTGGGAAATATATATCCATTCAAATTGTGGAATAAATTATGTCAAAAATTTTATTAAAGAAACCGGATTAGAGGCAATCCCAAAAACAAAAGATGACAAAAGTATTTATTACGATATAGCGGTAGATGACTGTGAGAACATAGAAAATGCCAAACTAACTATTATTATTAAATAAAAACAAAATGAAAAAAAACATCTTCTACTTCGCCATTCTTATTATCGCCTGCTTTATCCTTTTTAAAGTAACAATAAAAGGAATTGAAAAAGATAATTTAAAATATTGTAATGATTTAAAGAAACAGGAAAAAGAATATCCTAATTTTTATGCTACTGAAAATCAGAAAGAATAATGTTGGAATATTTTATATAATGTTACAACAACGACACAATAATTTTTAATAAATAATTTTATGACAAATCAATTTACGCCATTACAGCGAATAGAACTTTTAATTTTAATGCCGGCCCGTGAGGGACTTATGCTCATAAAAGGTGATTCCTACCTAACTGGAAGCGATTACTCGCCAGAATATTTAAAACAAACCATTGAAGAATTAGAACCAAAAGAAAAAATGGGTGGCAGTATTTATCATTTCGGTAATATTTTAGATGATAAAATTTGGTATGAATAAAAAAGGAAGAAAATTTGGGCATAAAGCACATAGAGAGTTTCATAAAAAATACGGATTTAAAAATAATACAAAAGAACAATTAGAAACTTTTTGAAGAGTATAAATAATTAATAATTTAAATAAAAACATTTATGAAATGTGAATGTGGTCAAGAAATGCGTTTAATACCTGCGGGGTTTTCTAAGGTTAAACAAAAACCCTATAAAGCATTTTGGGTTTGTGATTCCTGCGGCAAGAAAACTTTTGCTGGGGAAAATGCTATCCATCAGGAATCTTTTGTAAAGAAAGAAGAAAAGTTTAATCAAGACCTAAAACAGGGAAGCATAGAAAAAATGCACGATGAGAAACAAACAGCAATTTCCAGAATGAATGCCTTAACAAATGCCGTTAAATTCTATGAAGGAAAAAATGTAGATGAATTAGTAATTTTCCAAACTGCTGAAACTTTTTATAAATGGATAACAGACGAGGATTATCTCGGGGAAGTTAAATCACCTTTTGCCAATGATGTAAGAACTACAAAAACAGCAGAAATACCGGAATTCTAATTTTCGCCAGAAAGTGTCTAAGGGGGGGGGAACGAGGGATATTACTTAAAAATAGGCAAAAACGCTAAAAAGGGCATTTAAACGCCAAATATAGCACTCCCCTCTTATGTGGCAAGTGGTTCTCAATTTATCAATATAATTAGAAAATATGAAAATAAGAAAATTAATAACACTTGAAATGACTACCAAAGAAGAAAATGCTTTTTTTGAAACTATTAAAGGAAATTTATCTTCAAGAGAATTAGGAAAAATTGTCGGATTATCACATCAAGGAGCTTTAAATGCTATTACTAATTTTGTAAAACAAAAATATCAAGAAGGAAAATTAATTATTAAATAAAATATGAAAGAGAAACCAAAAGATATTTCATTCCACTATACAAACGAACAAATGGTAAAAGACCTTATTGCTATTACCCCGATTTCAGGTTCAGTTTTAGACACAGGTTCGGGTAAAAATAAAATTTGGTTTAATAATTTATCAGGCGAAAAATATGAATGTGAAATTGAAGATGGTTGTGATTTTTACAAGTGGGATAGAAAAATAGATTGGATTATTGGCAACCCTCCATTCCACGAAGGTTGGAAATTTTTAGACAAAGCAAGTTTAATATCAAAAGTAGGAATTGCATTTTTAGGAAATCTTAATTTTTGGAATAGTTGTTTGCCTAATAGATTTGAATTATTAAAAGAAAGAGGGTTTTACTTAAACAAATTACATATAGTTCAAGACAAAAGATGGTTTGGTAGATATTATTACTTAATTTTTACAAAAGAAAATAATAATTTTCTAACTTGGGAACGAAAAACTTACTAAAAAATAATAATTTTCTAAAATAACTATGCCTCAAACCATTCGGGAAATAATAAACTCATACCGAACTGAACTATCCTCTAATAAAGAACTGACAAAAGAAAGAGCCAATGAAATACTTGTAAAATTATCCGCTATTTATGGAAATATAAATGACGAGATAAGAAAATCCGACATTGCCTATAATTATATTTTAATGGCATTTCTTAAATCAGAGGAAAAATCTAACCGGGCAAAAATTTTAGCGGAGTGTAGCCCGGAATATTTAGCCAAAAGAGAGGCAAGAGATTTAAAAGAAAGTGTGAAAGAATTAATCAGCAGTTTGAAGTATTATATTCGTGGATTAAGTGAAGAATGGAAAGAGTCTAAAAATTTATAATTTAATAATTTAACAAAATTTTATGATGATGAATCCACCAGCAGGTAGTGTGTCTACACCAAAAATAATTCCTTTTAAGGGGTTATTGAGTCGCTTAGAAAGTTCTTTAAGTGCGATAGATTCTAAGACAAAACCTTTTCAAGTTAATGAAAAATTAATGACTGAATCAAAGGATTGTCCAAAGAGAAGTGATTTTGAATCCGAACTCACGACACTCGTAGAATTAGCGGAAGAGATAAATAATAATTTGCCATTTTAGTAATCTTGGGGGGGTTATCCCTATTAGCAACAACGGGAACTTTGAAACGACAATGCCATATGAACAAAGTGTCTTGACCCCCTAACTAATTAATAATTTAAAATATTATTATGAAAACAAAAACACAAACAAAAGTTCGTTTCTATCACACACAAAAAAGGATTAACAAACTTCGTAACCGTAAGGCACAAATCCTTTTATCCGCCTTAGCCCTTAGTGCCTTAGTTATAGGATGGAATCAAAAAATGACCGATCAGACAATCACTAAAATGATTAATCCGGCAATGGCGCAAACAATAACTATTAAGGAAAAGGAAAAGGATATAATCACTTATTTTTTTGATGAAGCAGAAAAGGAAGGATTAACAAAAGGCGAAATTGTCAGACTGTTAGAAACGATTAGAAAAGAAAGCAATTTTGAACAGTATGCCATAGGTTATAATGCTAAATCAAAGAGTTTTGACTTGGGATATTGGCAAATAAATACCAAATTTCATCCAGAAGTAAGTCGTGAATGTTCGTTTGATTTAATCTGTTCTACTAAACAAGCAATAAGAATATATAAATTAAAAGGAATAAATGAGTGGAGTTCTAATAAATAATGCGTATATCATTGATAAGAAAAAATAAATTTATGAAAACTAAAATGACAATAAACCCAAAAAATACAGAAAAAGATGGTTTACTCCAAGTGGCAATTAAACAAGGATATGTTTCCCAAAAATGCAATTTAGCAGGTGGATTAATAATGGCATTAGTGAGTGAAGGACAAAATCCATGTGATGAATGTAACGCAGATAGAAAAATATGTTTAGGAAGTCCTAAAAAATAATTATGACCAAAATATCAGAAAAAAATATAGTTGGCATGTTTTCAACCTTTTTAGATGAAAGTAATGAAGCAAAAATCAATCCTTTAACTATTGATGATTTTAAAAAGATGGCTTTTAAGACTACCGTTGGTTCAACTGGCACTGGCAAAAAGAAAAGATGGTTTGAAAAATTAATGAATAAATTTGGTTGGTATAGGTCAAGTGAATGGTATTTTATAGACACTAAAAATTTTTCTTATTGGGATTATTGGAAAGATAAAAAACCAGAAGTTAAATAAAAATTTTTATGGCAGTAATAATTAACGATAAATCAACAAATGGAAAATTTCTTGTGAAAGCAATAGACGATAATGGAGATGATATAGAAAAATTATGTGAAACAAGGGAAGATGCACAATCAATTGCTAACAATGAAACCAAAAATCAAGTTAAGTATTATAATGAATTTAAAGTTATTGATAAATTAAATCAGCATCCAAGTGGGTTAAATTTTAGACAGTGGTTAAAAGATAATAAATCAAAACTTCAATCCTAAAAGAAAGGAGGTAGGGAATATGAGAAAAGATTCTCCTCCGTATTTACCAAGACCGAGATAAGAAAATAGGGGATAGATTTAAAAAATAGTCTATCCCCTCCATAACAAACATTTATGAGTAAAGAATTAAATAAAATATTAAACAGACAATCAGCCAAAATGATATTCTTTGGCAGAGAATATGATGTCCTTTTTAATACCAAATTATTAAAAGTAAAAGAAAACGGCACTACTGCTTGGGCCGAGGCACAGCCAGCATTTAAAAGAATAGTATTCGCCGAAGATATTCCCGATGACTTTATATTTTCTACTTTGATACACGAAATAATTGAAACGATAAACTGGTCGTTTGATATGGGTTTAGACCATTGCAAAATAACTACTTTAGAAACTTCTATTTGTGCTATTTTAATGGATAATAAATTGATTAAATAAAATGGAAAAAAAATTATGAAAAAATTTATTATTTTTCTTCTTATACTAAATATAATTTGTTTATTATTTACTATAAAATTATTTGTTATTTTAGGAATATCTAAAAATAATTTTACATATATAATAGAAAATATAATAGAAAAAGAAAATTTAGATATTAATTTAATAAAGAATTATTTAGGAGTAGAAGAAATAAAAAGTTTTTCTGGTTGTGGAAGTGATGAACCTTGCATTGGAAATCATTTAACAAATAATAAAGATAAAATTGAATATTATAATGATATAAATTGTCCAAGTAATACTATTTTGTTTTCTGATATTGAAAGAGAAAGGTGCAATGAATTAAGAAAAATAATTTTTAAATAAACCAAATGAAAACTAAAAAACCAAAATTGTTAGAAAAAGATATACAAAAACAGATTAAAGAATACTTGGAATTAAATAAATGGAAGGTTTACAGAATCAATAATATGGGCGTATGGCGACAGAATATAAAGCGATTTACTTTTTCAGGCACGGCAGGACTCCCAGATTTATTGGCGGTCAAAAAAGGATTCCCTTTGCTTTTATGCGAAGTGAAGCGTAAGGGCGGTATAGTATCAGACGCACAGAAGGATTTTATCAAGAGAGTACAAGAAAGTGATGGATCGTGGGCCGGAGTATATTATTCTCTTGATGAAATAATTGAAACAATATCTGCATTAAATGACCACTATAAATAAATAAGAAGGCAGGGATGAGGGTTAAATAATATGAATATATCAATAAAAGAAATATTAGATTTTTTACTAAAAATTGGCTTAATTAAATCTTGGAAAGCAACGATTGATAATGAAAAAAAATTTATTATTGAGTTTAATTAATAATTAAATTAAATATATGAAAATTATCAGAACAAAAAAAGAAATAGATAAGGAAATAAAAAGATTATTAAAAAATGAGTCTAATTTTGTTTATAATAATTATGGCAGTGAATCTTCTGATAATGGTGATTATGAAATATTTTTTGATAATTTTAAAACTAAAGAAACTTTAAAAAATTTAATAAATTGGCTAACTAAAAATAAATAATAAATATGCCAAACCAAACAAATAAAAAGTGGAAAGAAGAGTTTAAAAAACTTTATGGAGATGATTTTAAGGGTGGATTTAGGGATAAAATTATAGATTTTATCCGAACCCTCTTAAAGGAACAGAGGGAGGAAATTATAGATGATTTGACAACGACAATGAGTAAAATTTACAAACTGGATAAAGCCGATATGTGGTTATATGATTTTGTTAGAAAATATAAAAAAGAAGATTATAATAATTTATGAAAGACTGGAAAACACAATTAAGCTATTCCTTGCCCGATAGATTAGTTAAGGGAGAAAAAAAGAGAATAAAAAATAATGTGGAGTCGCTGTTAAGGCAAGAAAGAGAAGAAATTATAAAAGTAATAGAAAAACACCTGCTTGAAAAAGAACCTTTATGCGAACGAAACGCTTTATTAACCCTTATCATAGAGAAAATTAAGAATCTTTAAATTTATGTATTATGTATTGTGTAATGTGTCATTTAATGGGTCAGATAATAGGTCCAGAAGATAAAGCAAAATTTATTTTAAATGGATATAGTGTTTGTGAAAAACATCTTAAATTATGGGAAGAAGGAATAATGACTTTTAATGAAAATAATGACCCTGAAGATTATGATAAATTAAATTTATTAAGTGAAAAATAATAAATAAATTTATGACTTGGACACCCGATCAGCAAAAATCAGCTGAAAAATTCTGGAAAAAAGAACCTATTAAAAGAGATGGTATTGATTTTGAATTATTGGCACGGGCGGGAATTGTTGGGGGGGTGAGGGTGAGGAAGAATTGGAATATGTTTTGGGGATTATTTTGGGTTATTCTGACATTATCTTTAATAGACGCTTTTTGGATATTTAGAGATTATTGGTGGTCTTGGTTTTTCCTTTCTGGTTATTTTTTTCTTGGATATTTTATAGGAAGTTATTTTGATAAAAAGGTATGAAAAAGACAATATTTTTTGATAATTTAGGAGTAAAACCAAGAAGTCCAAAGGCCAGAAATTTAGATTTTTATTTGGATATGATTACTGAAAGAGGATATGAGTTTGATCGATTAGAAGCATATAGCACAGCAGGAGATATTAGACCGCCTTATGCTTATCAATGGAGAGCTTTGTGTAAAGTAAGAAAGGGAGATGATGATGCTTTTGAAGGTTTAGATGGCACGCCATTAAAAGCATTAAGAAATCTTTATAAAAATGTAATAAAATATGGACTACTTAAATAATCTAATAATTTAATTATAAGAGTATGAAAAAAGAATTAAACAAATTGTATTATTGTAAACATTGTAAAAAAATAATGATTAGAAATTATGGTGATAAAAAATTGGTTAATAGTTTTTGTGATGACACACAAAAAGATGTTAAACTTAAATTGATAAAATTATCAGATATACCCAAACTATTAAACCCCTAAAAGCGTTCTGCCAACACTGTCCCATTTTACAAGCGTTTTTATTTACTAACTTTGAATTTTTACGATTGTCTTTTTTGGCAGAACACTTGTGGAGATATTATGTCAGATAAAATAATAGATTTTTTGTTAATAGTTGCGATAGCCATAATTTCAATTCTTTTCTTTTGGAATATGATAATTGGATTATGGAAATTATTTTTGACGATCATTGGCTAAAGTATAAAAAACAAGCAAATTAGCCAAAAAAGGAAGCATTAGGATGTCGCCAGTTAGTTTGATGAGTAGTAAAGTATGTGGAATTAGGGAATAAAAAAATAATAAGGGCTTGACACGATTAATTAAATAAATTAATATTATAGAATATAAACAATAAAGCAATATCCTCTGACTTTAACCCGCCTAATCTTTAGTCAGAGGAGGCGGGTTTTAATTTATGACCAAAACAGAACAATTAGGTTTTAAATCTTATGAAGAATATTTAAAAAGTGATATTTGGAAAACTAATAGAGATCGTTTTTTAAATACTATAGAAAATAAATGTTGTGTCGTTTGTTTATCTACTATAAAAATAAATGTACATCATCGAACTTATAAGAATTTAGGAGATGAAAAGATAAATGATTTAGTAATTTTATGTCAAAGTTGTCATCGTAAATTTCACGCTAAAAAGATAAAGAAGAAAAAAAACAATATACATTTATTAAAAACCAAATCTGATAGAAAACTTAATAAAAAAATAAACAGAACTTTACAATCTTTTTGTAGTTCAGTCGCATCTTCAATTTGGAAATATTATGGAATAAAAGTTGGTGAACATACAGATGAATATAAGAAAATTATTTTTAATTATTTTATGAAAGACGGAATAACATATAGTAAATATAAAAGAAAAAGACTTGTGCGATTAAAATTTCATCAAATAGCTTCCGAGATAAAAAATTTAAGAATTTAATTTATGGTTGCCTTTGCTCTTAACCTATTAGTAATAATAATTAAGAAAGCTAAGTTAATAAAAAAATAGCTGTTAGGCTATAAGAAAGGAAATATATGAAAAACTGTCTAATACCAATTATTATCGCATTAATTTATGGATTATTTTTTGGTTTTTATCAATTAGTTTTACTTATTGCGTCTGTACTTTTTGTTCTTTGGATATTAGATAAAATAAATGAATATTAAAATCTATTTTATCATCTTAGCACTTTTAATCCAGTTATTTATTGATTGAATAATTGAAGGGTTTTTAGCAAGATTTCCTAAAGCAGATTTTGTTATTTGAACTGCTTGATTCAAATTTTTAACTTTACTAAAATCAATTTTTGAAACTATATTTCCTGCTTCTTTTGAATAATAATTTAATTGTGGAATAAGATTTTTTTGAAAAACATTAACTTGTTTATCTATTCCACTTATAGCTTCTTCTGCTACTCCTTTTTGTCTTAAATTACTTTGTATTTCTTCCTGACTATATAATTTTGATTCTCCTCCTTTATATTCTTCTCCATAAATAGCAGAAGGTTGAGGTAATGCCTTTGTTGTAATTTGAGATATACCTTGATTTTTTAAATAATTTAATGCTTCTGTATATGCCACAGGATCCTCAAATTGAGCATATTTTAATATCATTGCTTTCAAAGGATTAGAAATTGTTAAATCTGTTAAAACATTAACCACATAATTTCCCATTACTCCTCCTGCTAATTTTCCTAATAATGTTTTGCCAGTAGCAACTCCTGCAATAGTTCCTCCAAGTTTTCCTAATCTTCCATAAGCAACGGTTTGTCCTCTAACTGATTCTAACATTTTTATTGCATCAAGATGATCTCCTACTAAAGATTGTAATCCTTTCATATTAAATGTATCTCCTACTGTATTTTCTATTGTTTCTCTTGCTACTTTACCAATTTGATAATTAACATTTGATTGAAACTTTGGTTTAGTCATATCAAAAACTCCTGAAGCTCTTGTTTGTGCTATTTTTATATCATTTAATTGATCTAAGGAAATACTATCTCCATAAGTTTGACGATAATTATCAAATTCAGTTTTTACAGATTGTTTCATATTAGAATAATCAGGATTTGCTCTATTTGATGGAGTATTAATTTTTGACAAAGTTTGAGATTCTAATGTATCAAAAGATATTTTTTCCGGTCTTGTTTCTAAAATTCTATTCGTCATTTCATTTAAAGGTTTCATTTCATTCTCAATTTTATCTATTGCTTCATCTGGATTTATTTTTGTTCCTTCTACTTTAGGAGTAATTTTTCTTTCAGATAAAAATTTAGCAGGATCTTTACCTGTTATCTCTCCTTTTTCTAATTTCTTTACTCCTGACTTTGTTGATTTAAAAATTTTATTCCAATCTTCCTCTACATTAGAAACTGCTTTTTGAGTTATCTTTGTTTTTGCAGTATTAACCATTGTTTGAATTTCTGTCGGTACTACTTTTCCCTTTGAAATATCACTAAAAACATCTTTAAAAGATTGTTTGGTAAATTCTACTCGTTGATTTAATTTTTCAGGAGTCATTGTAGCTAAGTCTTTTAAGGCTAAATAACCTAATGTTTCATTTAAAGGATGTTCTTCAAATGATGATATAGCTTTACCAATTTGATTTGTATAATTCTTTAATGCTTTTGGCGCACTTTCTGGAACTGTATCAATAAATGTTTTTAATGCTTTACTATATCCTCCTGATTCTTTGACTAAAGATTGAAATTCTTTAGGAAGTTCTGTTATCGATTGAATATTAGATAACTCTTTAGCACTTTGAGGCACAAGATTCCATAATAATTTTACCCCAGTTGGTAAAACTTCTTTTTTTAATAATTCAGATGCCTTTTTTGCTCCTCCTGATTCTTTTATTAATCCAATCGTTTCCTTAGGAATTGATATTATATTTTTAACAGTTCCATAAGTTAATCCTTTTACCATATTCCAAGCATCAGAAATAGTATTTTTTATTATTTTAGGTGCTTTTTTTGTTACTTCTTGAGATAATAAAGTAGTTCCTCCTAAAACATATTTTGCGATTGGATTACTTAATAATCCTTTTACTTGTCCCACCGAAGCATTATTAACAAAATTATCAATCGGAGTTTCAGGAGTAATTGGTTGTGTAAGAGAAACTCCACCAGCAGACATTAATTGTTCTTTAGTCATTTTAATAGGTTGAATAGTTGGAGTAATAACTTCACCTCCCATTTTTAATAATTCTTCTTTTGTCATATTGATTTTATTTTATTCTTATAAAATTACCAGTTCCATCATCTTCCCAAATTTCATCTCCTTTTTGTATTTGTTCTTTTTTTGGTTCTTCAGTTTTTTGCTGTTCATTAAAAGCTTGAGAATAATCAACTAAAAATTTATTTCCATCATTTCTACCAGTTAAATTATTTATTCCTTGAGAATATTGCTGATAAATATTATTATAATTACTCTTTGAAGCATTATACTTTAACTCAAGAGTTTTTTTCATATTTTCTAATGCTTCTTTTGTCAAAAATTTTGTATTACTAAAAATTCTTGAAGCTTTAAATCCAAAAGATTCAGCCCAAGTTTGAGCATATTTTTGAACAGTTGCATATTCTCCTTCTCTTACTACTGAATTAGGATCCATTATCTTAGCAAAAGCATAAATCATACCAATATCATCAGCAGGATTTTTTGTATCAGAGGTTATTGATTTAGCAAAATTATAACCTTCATTTATAACATTAAAATTTGTAACTATTGGTTCACTTTTAAATCCTGATACCTTAGTTCTTACCGCTGTTGATGTTTGCGAACTTAATCCAGCATATAATTGAGTATTAATTTCTCCTGTTGGAGTTATTGTTTCAGGTATAGTATTTCCATTTGAAATTGATGGAATTTTTATCTGATATCTATCTCCTATTTTACCGGCATTAACAGTTTTAAATTCTGGTTCTCCATTAGTTGGATTAATGCGAGTATATAAAACCTTAACTTCTCCAGTATTTTGGTCATTATAAACTTGTGATTGCCATCCTTCAATAGCTGACATCATTGTTTTATCCTTTGCAATTTTACTTAATGCCCCTTCTGGCAAACCTGTTGCTTGCTCTAATTTTGTAATATCAGTAGGCGTATACTCGTCAAAATTATCCCACGAAATATAATCTAAAGCACTCTTTGCTTTATTATAATCAAAAGTTTCCTGCGCCCTTTCTTCCTGCTTAGTATTAAGCCACTGGCTGAAATCTTGGGCCGACATCTCTTTTTCCGCTTGTTTTGTAGCTCTTACCTCTTGAGCGACTTGTAATAATAAATTATTTCTTTCTTGTCTTAATGCTTTGGCGTTTTCAACTTGCTTCATCGCTAAATCATACTGTCCGGCATCTCTCGCATTAGCGGCGGCGGTAAGTAGTGTTTGTTCTTCTGATTTAATACCATCAATCTCTTTCTGATTATTAGTTTGTATATCATTTAAGTATTGAGTAGAAGAAGTAGCTGATACTAATTCAGGTTCGGTTGAAAGAATACCTAAACCGGCTAAAGCAACTCTGCTTTGAGAAGTTATCGCTTTTCCTGTTTGTTCCTGTCCTGCTACTCTTTCTTTAGTCTGTTGCGCTATCTGATTTGCTCTTTGATTATAATTTTCCTGAAGTAGTTGCGATTGCTTAGTAAGAATATCTTGTTCTTTAGTTGATTCTACCTCACTCGGCATTTCCAACCCTAACTTTGCTATTTGAGTATCTATATCAGATAACTCTGATTTAGCCGGAGTAGATGTGGTAATAGGTTGAGTAGGTTGAGTAGGAGTAGAAACAGGTGGTGCAGTAGGTTTAGTCGGCCAACTGCCATATTGTCCAACTATATTAGTTAAACCCGAACCCTTTACTTCTTCTTCTGAAGCCCCTGATATTGATTTATATTCTTTAGTTATTGGGTCAATGCCCCAAGCGAGATAGCGAGAATTTTGCTTAGTCATAATTTTATATATTATATTTTATATTAATTTTAAAAAATAATTTATCCAGTATTTTCTATTTCCATTTGTTTTGCTATGACAATTATTACATAAAGTTATTAAATTTTCTGGATTACAATTTTTCTTATCATAATCTTTATGATGTATAGGATAACCTTCTCTACCGCAAATTTGGCAAGTATAATGGTCTCTCTCACGAATACTTCTTCTTAAGGTTTCTGTCCAATCAATCGTATATGGTTCAAAAGATTTACCGCCTTGCCAAAAGTTATTTTTTCCTTCCAAAACTCTTTTTATGTGAGATTCTCTAATTTTTTCGATGGTTTTTTGTGAATGTTTTTTCCCTAACATCCCATAATGAAATCCATTTAATCCAACTTTTTGTTTAGATTCCTCTGATAATTTATATCCCTTTCTCGATGGTGGTTTTATTCCTTTTCTTTTTAAAGTATCACTAATTTTTCTTTTATGTTCTTCTGTTTTCAAATAAACACCTGATGCCATAAAATTATTATTTGTTATAAATTAAATTACTTTAGCTCTCGTTCAATTTTTATTATTAAACGAGATAAAAATATTTAATTCTTCTTTATTACTTCAAGATAAGAATATCTCATATTAAAAGGATTGGCATTATTTCCAAGTTGAACAGTAACGGTTAAATTTTGAGCAGTAGTAGAATCAACTGTTTTAGCAGAAGAAGTGCTATTATAATTCAATTCTGTTCCTCCTAAAATCCATCTTATTGTTCCATATCCTACTTGTTTATTAGTAGCTCCGTGAGAAAAAATAAGGCACTCTCCTTCATAATCACCAGCTACAAAACCTTGTTCAGGAGTAGCATTTTTTCTATAATCACAAACTTGCTGTCCGCCATAATATACTCTTAAAAAATCACTTCCAGCGGCAGGACTACTTGTAAAATTCATATATAATTTAATCATTCCTTTTGTACCAAGTGAGTTAGCAGAAATAGGATAAGTCAAAATAGTATTTTCATTAGTGTTTCCCGGAGCGGTAGTTGTAGCAGGAGTAGTTGAAGATAAAGTAAAGCCGGGACCAAAGAAATCACCACCGACATAAAAACTACCAGAAGTCGTGGCATTGCCCCCCACAAATAAGCCAGCCGTAGTGGAAGCACTTCCAGTTGGCTGTTCTGTGCCTACTATCAAGCGAGTGGTGGTGGCGGTATTGGTTATCATACTCTCTTTAGTATTAGTAGCATTGGAACGAGCATTAAAAAAGTCGTCTAAGGCTTTACCGCTTGCCGTGCCAGAAGTAATAGTGGTAGTGGAAAGAGCGAATAAATTATCTCTTAATACAAAATCATAAGTAGAAGAAGCAAATTTAACATTACTTCCCGAAGTTATAAGTGGCCGTTCAAAAGCATAAGTATTTGCACCTCCTCCTATGGCCGCACAAGAAGCGCCATTATTACAATAATATAAAACACCAGCATCATTTTTAAAATAAGAAGGAGTGGAAGTTCCCATATTTATTTGTTGAGTAGTGCTATCGGTAGAAGAAGCGAATATCTGTATTGCTGTCCAAGTATTTTGTATTGAAGGAGAAACATAATAAAAATGAACATTAGATAAGGAAACTTTTGTGCCGGCCGAATGAGCTTTGCGGTTATCTGATACTGCTGTTTCTGTCGTACCATAAAAGGCTAAGCCACGAGTACAACCGGTAAAAGTAGAACTTGAAATACCGGTACATTTAATAATTTCTTTCTTAGTCGTGCTATCAGGTTCAAGCACCAAATAAACGGCAGGAGAAATATCGGCAGTGGTTATAGTATGACTATCGGTAGTTTCTACCGAAGCGACATAAATAGTGGAATCAGTCGCTGTTAAGGACCGAGTTAAAGTTGTTTCATAATCAGATATAGGAAGTCCACCAGATCCACCTACATTTTCATTCCCTTGTAAATAATCAAGCAAGGCGATGTTTTGGGTAATAGTTCCCTTATAATCACTTAAATTACCTATAATGCCCGCTTTTGTCGCAATTTTAGCCCTATCGGCAATGCTTGGTAGATTACCTTGATAATACTCGTAAAGAGAATCTGCCGCTTTTACCACGCCAATAGTAGTGAATAAAACCGAGAGAATGATGATTAATTTTTTCATAAATAATATTTTAAATAATTAACTATTTGTTAAAATTTTATTAGTTTTAGTTTTCTCTACCGGCAAGATAAAGACAAAAGGATTTATTTTTGTCAGTCGTATAAAATCTCCTTCATTGCTGGTTTCTATTTCAAACTGTATTTTTAACCATTCTATCTGTGATAACCCTAACTTTTCAGGAGTAATCATTCTAAAGAAACGCCTTGCTCCAGATGGTAAATCGCTATCTTCCCCCCAAGCCAGTTCTTTATTCGCTAACTTCTGATTAGCCAAAGCGGAAGATGATGATTTATTAACATATTGAGCAGTGCCTACAATAGTTTCAGTTATCTCTTGTACTCCGTTTTCTGTTAAAAATCTTATCTTAAAATCAGCCGAAGTATTAGGCGTAATAAATCCTTCTAACCAGATAAAACCTAATGTCTTTAATAGATGAGGATAATTATAATGGAAAAATTTACTTCTCCATCTGAAAGTATAAGGAAAAAAGTTTGTGCCGTCATAATCGGCATATTGGTCTTTAACATTTAATTCCCAACTATTTTTAGTAAAAGAATCTCCGCAATATAATTTATTATCATAAACATAAAAGCAAGAAGCATTAATACCTTGTAAATTTCCTATAAATCCGGTACGAGGGTCTTTTAAGATAATCAAATCATTACCGGTTAATTTTGAAGAACTTTTTAAACCTTGATAAACTTGCTGTTTGATTGCTCCAAGACACACATCTCCTTGATCATAATTTTCATAATCATCTTCTATCGCTTCAGTTAAACTCTCTGGAGCATCTACATTGCTTGATTGAGACCTTGTTATTCTTCTTATTCCTGCTTGGTTTGAACTGAATAAAAAATCATAATTTAGTTGCAAAGTTCCTTTTTGGTTTATTGATCCTAACCCCACTCCTTCAAATAAAGAATCTAAAGAAGGTATGGTTAAAACAGAAGTATCAGTAGGAGAACCAAGTTGAACAAAACTTAACTTTTTATACCCGTCTTTTTTCCCTACCGCCACATAATCACCTTTATCTCCTAAAGAAGTAATCGGCTTTCCCCAGAACTTAACTACAAAGCCATCATCGGCTACCGCTGGCGTGCTATAAGCGAAGTTAAGGCAATTAGCTACCTTAGAACCATATAAATTATTAGGGTTGGCAGGATCGCCGGCAATTAATAATCTGCTGTCTTTTATTAAAAATATATTACCTAAAGGAGCAGAAGTAAAACCTGAATTAATAGGAAGTTCTACTACCGGATCTCCATCGGTTAATCCCAAAGCAACTAATCCGCTTAATCCGGTTAAAGTTAATCCGCTTATCCCACTATAAGTTTTAACCGTGCCGTTTATAACCACCGAACCACTTGAAGTAAATAATAATAATGCGGCGGTAGTTAATACTCCTTCTGCTTTTAACCCTAAGACAGTATCGGTAGTCGTGGCTAAATCTACTCTTGCTATTGCTCCTGTCCATCTTCTAATTACCTCTATTCCATTGCCAAAATAAAGCATTGTATCGCCATTTCCAAAACCGAATATCTTATCAGTAGTAAAACCTGTTTCTAAGGTTTCCCAGTCAGGCGTATCAAGATAAGAATTAAAATATTCCATAATTGTCCCACTTGCCCTAACCGGCTTTTCATTCCCATTCTTATCGGTAAAAACAAAAGCATTGGTTATAGGATTAGCGGTAGTGGAAAATGCACCTTGAACACTAATTCCTTTTCTCGGTTGTATTCCTAACTTACGGTCTAAATTACAATTCAAACATTCTCTCGCTTGCGTAGCGTCTATTTCATCACTTTCATAAATTGTATTTTTTCCTCCCCGAAAGTCAGCAATTAAATCGGCTTGGATAAAATGATCAGACATATTTTTAAATTACCAATAAAAAGAACCCTCTCTTTTCGCCCTATTCGGATATCTCTTTGAAATTTCTTTTAACCATTTATCTGTTTCGGTATAGAAATTTACATATCGGCTATCACCACTTTTTTCTAATTCGTCAAGTAAGCATAATTTAGCAAAAACTCTTCGCCATTCAGGCAAGATTAAAATTTCTTCATCTGTTCCTACTGTTTCAGTTATATCTTTCTGCCATACTCCGGCAGATGTTTTAACAAAATAATAACTGTAATATTCAAAAACAAGATTTTCCGGTTTATATGCTCTTATACTATCTATTCTGAAATCAGTATCAGTTGTAGCGGAAGAAAAGTTTAAAATTATTTTAAAATGTAAAACTGATGACATGGTAGGACTTCCTGATTTTGTAGCATCTCTAAAAGAAAATTCTATCTCGTTTAAGTTTTCTGTATCAAAAATATCTCCATCGGCTTGAGTAGTAATTGTTTGGGTATAATAATTTGAACTGTCATCGCCAATTTGTATTTCTATGCTTGATGGCGCAGTTGGAAGCCATTTGAATAACCTGATAAGACCGGCATTGATATATTCAGTTAAATCAACAGCAGTTGGTATCACATAAGTTAAGGTAGCGGCGGTAGCGGCGGTTAAATCAAAATTAATAGAATAATTTCCTTCTGCTTTTACATCTTCATCTAAAGCAAGACTTCCTGCCCCTCCTCCCGCAGTCCAGCCGGTTAAACTATCACAGGCGCTTATTTCCTGATATTCAGAATTAGACCGGCCATTAGATAACCATAACTTTTCTTTTCCTTTGTTAAAATTAATCGTTGCTTGGTCTAAATTAATTCTTTCATTCCATACTTCCGGAGTATAAAAACGCCAGTGTTTATTATATCTTTGAAAAGGCGGTTCATCTGAAAGATAAGTCCTATTTCTGTCGTTATCTATCTGATCATCATATCTTAAACTGATTTTTCCTTCTGTCTTATAATCATCAGGCAATTTATACCTTTCAAATTCATAAACATAAGGAATATAATCAGTCCTAATTTGTGATGGCAGATTAACTTTCATTCTTAAATCATCTAAAATAAGATTAGTTCGCCTTATCATCGTTGCCTCATCTAAATCACGACCATAAATATCTTTTAAGGTTTGATAAAAATTTGTCCAAGAAATGCCTAAATTCATAGTATTATTTTATTTAATAATTTTGTTTCTGCCTTAGAGAAGAAAGGAAAACTCTAAAGCAGAAATAAAATCTTAATATCTGCCTAATTAAGAAAACACTTATTAAAACTCAATTAGGCAGATTTAAAATTCTATTTGCTTCTTACTCCCGATATATTTCTTCTGCCTAATACTTGATCTGTTGCGACTACCGCTCCGCCAGCTATAACATTCAATATGCTTAAAATCAGAGTAGCAAGTTTTCCGTCAATTATATTGGCAGTAGAAAGATATCCGATTATCAATCCACTAATAGCCAAGATATAAGTTTTACGACCATCTAGAAATTGAAGTAATTTGTCCATAAATTTGTTATTAATATTTAAATATTTAAAATACTTGAAACATCAACTTTTCCATCTGCTTCTATTATTCCTTTTCCAGTTTCAAAAGCAACCTTTGATAATCTTGCAAAATCTACATTTGAAACTCCCAAAAATGCTTTCTTTTCTCTTAATGCTTGTGTAATCAAATCCCATAATCCTTTATCAGAAATAGCGAAGATTACTTTAACTATTTTATCCTCTAAAATGCGATATACTTCTCCGTGAGATTCGGGAGTAATGATTAATTTATTAACCATTCTTTTGTAGAATAAAATATCATCAGAACCTTTACCACGCCAGTCAGAAGGCAAGTCAGCGAATGTCATTGCATAAAAAACATTATAATCCTTATCTAATACTTTCTGCGATAAGTCATAATGGTCAAAGATATATTTATTTCCTATCTCATCCATATAAACCAAAGTAATAGCGTGATAACATTGATAATTCTTAGGGTCTTTAATAATTCCACTTGAGTTATAGTTACTGCTTACTCCTATCGCTATCTGCACCGGCCCGAAAGACAAGGCACTCTTTAAAGCATTATTATTACAATTAACCCAAGCCCAATTACCGAGTAAATATTTTTTAGTTGAATTAGAAACAGCATTAACTCTATTATTTCTATCACTCCAATTATAAGTATAAGGACAATATTTTTCCAATACCACGCCATACTTTCTTCCATATTCTGCTACCGCTTTTAAACTATTGCCATTTTGTGTTGTATTTGATTTAACTGCTAACCATAAATCAGAAAAGTTTATTTCATTTCCGTCATCATCTAATACTCCACTATATTTCGCTTTTATCTCAGCGCAATTTAAGCGAGAAAATGTAACACAGTCCCCGAATGCCTGTATCTCTAACTTAGATAAAGATGGCCGCCAATCTACTGAAGCCTGTCCGACTAAATCAGCAACTCCGAATATATCGCCAATTCTTGCGTCTAATTCGGATATTTCTCTTCGTTCTTTTTCAATATCCCAGTTTTGCGGTAATTGTTTTTTATTCCAAAGCGAGTAAAACCATTTTATAAAATCCATATATTTTTAAATTAATTAGTAAAAACTCCCAAGAAAAATAAGAAACTTATTATAGCAGTAAAACCAGTCAGACAAAAAATAAAAGTAATCAAGACTGACTCTTTAACTATTTTATCCTGCTTGTCGTAATAATCGTAAATTTTATCAATAAATTTTAACATAATTTTGGCATTGAAGGGAGACAGAATTTAAACCTGCCATCTTTCCTTAAAAGAGAAGCATCTCATAAAAGGAATATTTTAATTAAACTATCCCCTCGTAGAAATGGTGCAGGATAGGAGATAAAATCTTTTGTTTTTTTAAGCAGTAAATCTGCTCTGTTTATTTCTCTCCTATCCCGCAATTATTTAAAAAGAACTAACTAGCTTTTAAAATATGGTAAATAATTAAAGAAATCATTGTTGCAACTGCAATAGAATAAAGCGTCAGTGTAATAAAATATTTAGAAGTTTTATTCTCTAAATTTCTAACTCTTACTTCCATATGTTCATTAACTATTTTTTGTAATTCTTCCACTTCTCTTCTATCAGCCTTGTCTTTTTCTAACATTGCTATTTTTGAAAAAGTCCCATCTTGTAAAGTTTTGATTGATACTTGAATATCACCGACTTTTTCATCTAATCTTATTAGCAAGTCGTGGTCTGCCTTTTCATTTTGCCTTCTTTCTATTTTTCCATTTGTCATACTATTCTTAATTATTTAAAATTTTTATTCTTTTAAGATGAGAGTATTATTTCCTCTCATCTATTAATTCGTCTGAATTAAATACCTTATAAGCGGCGATTGTCCCACCTTCCAATACGCAGATGTGGTATTTAATCCTTCTTTTTTCCAAACCTTTTAAGGTCTGAAATTCCACAACTTTATTTTCGTCATACTCCCGAATAACATTCTTTCCTGCTATTTGATTCATTTATCCCTCCTTATATTCCTTTTATTGAAAGTCCATATTCTACTTCATTTTCCTTTTGATATTTATTGGCTTCTTTTATCGCTTCTTCTAAAGTATCAAACTCACCTATTTTTATTCCTGCGACACTTCCAAACTCCATATCTCTATCATCTACTACATATTTATCTTTAATTTTTTGTATGGATATAAAATTATTTGATGACACATTGTTTATTTTATGGTGTAATAAATAAGGGCTTTTTACGTCTTAATTAGTATAGGAAGTAAAATCGTATACTATTTTCACCAGCTTATATTCAATGATTGAAAGCTGGTTTTTTATTTACTGTGGCTTCCACATTTTTATCTTACAATTACCTTTAGCGTTTATCTTAGTTCCGCCCTTTGCTTTTATTTTTGCTACCGATATTGTCGCCCCATCTATACAATTTAATTGTGCTGTTTCTGTTAAATAAAGTGTTCCTGAAGTGGTGGTACTTGTACCTATCCAGCAAGTTCCATTCACATACCAGTCCCCCCCTGTATGTCCGCAGTAGGTTGCCCCTCCTCCCGAAGGTGTATAGGTGGCGTAGAGGGAGTAATTTCTGTTATTTGCGTCTGGAACAAATGTAGTGGGAGTTAATGGATTAGGAAAGTTTCCTGTGTACGCACCAATATTTGACTCCCCTGATGTTCCGCCAGCGTCATAATAGTAATAACTGTATTTGTCAGGCCAAAATGCTAACCAATAATTTTGATTAGTTAAAGCTGGTGGTGAAGAAATAGCATAATCTGTCCAAGCTGGAGAATTAAAATTTATATAAACCTCTACCGTTGCTACAACCAACGACTTGTCACTGTCTTTATAGATAGCACATTTAGTATTCCCGTGATATGTAGAATCAGTACCAGCAGCCTCTGTGTACCAAGTTACTTTTGTTGCATTATAACCAGTACCACCAGAATAAGTAAATTTGCCTAAAATCGCAAAGTCTTCAAATATATTTGAGCCAGCTGTTCCTACTGTAGTATATCCAAAAGTATCATTTGAGCGTATAGGAAATTGAGCTTTATCTAAAAAGTCCTGCGGGATTTCTACCGAGTAAATTCCGTTTTCAATATGTAATATTCCCCAAGTTTCTTTTCCTACTGCGTCTATGATGTGCGGTCTGAAAATATGAAATGCTTTGCCCGTTTTGTATTCCTTGCCATCTTTATCATTCATTCCGCCTTTGGTTTGGTGATAGACAGCGTAAGA
>Ga0265297_10004968_pt1 | contig 20945 bp, 34 predicted proteins | sample Munlanlwell13791_FD_192502 | JGI IMG/M metagenome (GOLD analysis project Ga0265297, IMG submission 192502) | Leachate microbial communities from a municipal landfill in Southern Ontario, Canada - Leachate well 137-91 | ecosystem: Engineered > Solid waste > Landfill > Unclassified | place...
TTACCCAGCAGCACCAGAGCACTCCCACGAATTAAACTGTCCAGGGATTCACGCTCTAAATCACTCAAGCTCTGTCCCGGCTGCCTCATACTCAGTGCGGTCACTGACTTAGCCAGGTGTATGATCTCTTTGGACATGGCCTCAGCGTCTTGTTCGTGTGGTGTGTTCTTGGTAATGATGTAAGCAAAGTCGTCCAGCCATTCTTCATTGAAGATGAACTCTGTAGTCTTGGAGTTGAAGACTTCCATATCATTCCAAGTGACCTTACCATGTCTCTGCTTCCCTGGACTACTGGGGTCTATCCCCAAGTCTTTTATCACTGTACGTCCTGTCATATGCACCTGTATATCTGGATTACGCAGTATGTCCTGCATCCCTCCAGCCAGGTACATAAACAGATCGGCTACTTGTTTGTGTTGTATATCCTTGAGAAACATTGTCTCCTCCGTTGATTAACCAAGTGTATCACATCTAATGAGTGTGGGTAACTGGTAATGTTACTAGATTATTCATCTTCTTCTTCATCTTCTCTAACTGTGTGATTATTGTCGATGATCTCAATTTCTTCCGGGGTCAATGGTATCTCACACACAGTCAAGAACTCTGACCAACTACTCTGCTCGAAGATCATACGAAGAATGTAGTTGTCGAGATAGAATCTTCGATATTTGTACATATCTGGATTGTCACCCAGATCGAGTAGCACCTCTTTGAAGAAGTACAACAGTGCGAAGTTTGGTATCCATCTGATTCCACGAGTAAGTTTCTTGACGTACAGTGTAGGCAGCTTGTGTGTGAATCTGACTGATCTATTCTCCTGGTACAGTGCTATGTTGAGTTGCCCTTTGGGATGATCTTCGTCTGGTGGGGTGTGGTGCAGCCCATAAAAGTTGACCTTGTTGGTGTCCTGATCTAACACACCCACGAACGGCAGGATACCGGTGGTGAGCAGTTCCTTGACGATCATGTAGTTAGGTGGAAGATTAACTATACGAGGATTCTTCAGCGTCGGTGCAATGAACCTGTGATATGGCATCTGTGGAAAACACAGGCTAGGGTCAACGTTGGAATTGATGACCACGTTGACTTTGTGAGGAGTAGTAGCCGAAGGTCTGATTTTGGTTGGGAGAAATGTATAAGGGTGGACGTAGCCATCGGTGGTAGGTGATACCTGAAAGGTTACTCTGCCAGAAGGATGCTGGAAAGTATGGATGGTATTTCGATGGAATGATGCAAACCAATGTGCAATGAGGGTGGCATGTGATAGTTGTCTGCGGGTCTCATATAGTTTCTGGGCCTCATCTGCGAATGTCGATAGAGATGTTGAGCCGGTGTATATGCGTCTGAGATGAGGCTGCACCCCTACAGCAGACTGTGGTGATGGAGGAAGTTTGTATTGAGGCCAGTAAAGCAGTACCCCTTCCCTGGTAGCCGATGCTTCAGCCAGCGTTCGTATTTTACGGTGTCTGATTCTCCAGAGATCATTAACGGAGCTTCGTATCAATGGTATGTAGTGGGTAGGGGTATCTCGATCAGACAGACCCACATATAGATGGCAGTGCAGTGCCAGGGGCAGCAGTGAACATAGTTCTCGTTGGAACTCTGTTTCTATGGGTTGAATCGCCTGGTTTACGCAGTCATCAAAGAAAATGGACATGCTGTACTTGTTTTCGTCGTAAACTTCGATCTTCTGATCTGGAGTATCATAATATAGATTGATTACCCCTATCCCCAGTATCCTGCGTACCCATGTCTTATCCCCTCTGGGTATCTCGCCAAGTGGCATTTCGAGTAAAGAATCCTTCGATAGTCGCACTGAATATTTACCTCCTGCATTTTTGCGGATTTACGTGTCGATTATAATGCAGTCTTCCGGCAAAGTCAATAGCTTGCAATGCAAGTGTTCGGAGTTACTATTGAGTTCGATTCAAAATGGCGGATTTTGTAGTTGTCCGTTGAAAAAGTGGCGGATTTCGATGTCATTTCTTTCATTTTCATTGTCTTTTGATATAGTAAAGTAGTAGTAAGTAGGAGTGAGAGTTCGTTCGTATATAGCAGAACAGTGTGTAGTCTGTCTCGGCAGAAAGGAAATAGCCTACTATGCGCGAGGATTTTCGGTTGCAAAATAAATTGGTACAGCGGCACTCTTTTTTCAAAAGGTGGGTAATGGATTTGACTTCGGACAGAACATTACACCATTGTACAATGTTGCACAGTGCCGAGACAAGACCTACATGATTCATAGCTCGGTAAAATCGTTACATTGAAAAAATGTACATAGTTGTGGGGATTCAGCAATGAAACTGCAAACCATGAATCATGTAGGTCAAAAACCCCCATGATTCACAATTACTAGCTAGTAACCTTGTACACTTTGTCCCGCAGATTATGGTGTAACTTTGTCCCGTGGAATACGTTTGCTGCGGCAACTGCGGCGGCTGCGGCAGGTTTTGCTGCGGCGAACCATGTATACTTTGTCCCGCTCCAAAAAAACACACATACAAAGAAACATGGTTTCAAAAGTTCAATACTACCTAGTAATTTCACTAGCTAGTAAAAAGTGAATCATGGGGGTCTTTGACCTACATGATTCAGACCCCCATGATTCATGCCTTTTTTACTCTCAAAAACACCATGAATCATGGGGGTCTGAATCATGTAGGTCAAAGACCCCCATGATTCAAAACTGGTAGGACTAACAGGTCACGAGATTTTCAGTCTATGGTACAATCTGGGTATGAGATCACCTAAGTTCCCAGAGTACAATGAACAGCAGTTAGCGGAGTGGTGTGTCATACTCTATGAGAAGGGCAGATCACTACGTTGGATAGCAGAGAAACTTGAACTATCGTATAGTGCTGTTCGTAGAATGCTGGTCGCTGAAAAGGTGATATTTAGGCAAAAAGAAGAAGTGACGCTGGCTGGTCGAAGAACATGTAATACATGTCATCGAGATAAGCCTTTGTCCCATTTTCCTAAAGACCCTACCAAGTCCAAAGGTGTGGGGTACAGATGTAAACGATGTAAACGGGAGGGTAAGAGATGAGGAGACCACAGAGTATTGATACATACATAGGTCAGTCGGGACTGAAGCCAATACTTCAAGCCGAGATCAAGGCCGCACAAAAAGGTGGCAAGACCTTCAGACACACTCTACTCTATGGTTCGGCAGGGTGTGGAAAATCGTCGCTTGCCGGGGTGATAGCCAAGACCTTGAACTATGAAGTAGTGCAACTCTGTGCATCGAAAGAGTGGACACCCACAAGGATAGCTAATATGCTCCTCGAACTCCCCATACCTGGTTACGGCCCTGGAGGAGTTAGGCAATCGGCCAATGCTCCGAGATATGTCATCATATTCGATGAGCTTCACGCATTGCCCAGTACATCATATGAAGCTTTGTACCATCCCCTGGAAGACCAAGAGTGTTATCACCAAACGGGTGTATCGTGGTTGCCCGATTTTTGTATGATTGGCTGTACGACTGCTCCCCATGATCTTCCTAAGCCACTAAGAGATCGGTTTGCACTTCAGTTCAGGGTAACACTGTACACCCCAACTGAATTGGCACAGATCGTAGCTAATCAGTTTCCGGTGGATGATGTGTTGGCCCTGGAGATCGGTAAGAGGTCGAGAGGTGTACCTCGTATAGCATTGAACTATGCAGAGTCCGTTATCAATTATGGTGGACTTTCCTACTTTGATGCCGTATCGGTGGACTCCGTTGGCAGGACACCCCTGGATAGAGAATACATGGCGATTCTCGATAAATTGGGTAGACCTGTTTCTATCCGTACCCTAGCCTCAATGTTGTCTGAAGAGGTATCCGTATTACAAGAGATAGTTGAACCCTTCTTGCTAACTATAGGTGACTTAGAGATAACACCAAAAGGTAGAACTAGATTGGGTGCTGAGGTTGGGCAGATCAGAGGCCCAAAGACTGTTGATACCATAGTATCTAAACTGCTGCGGTAGGTTGCTGCGGCAGCAGCGGTGGGCCAGGTAAATATACCAGTACAACGACGAACCCCGTACCCTCACTAGCTAGTAAAGGTACGGGGTTGACGATGGAGAACCTACACGAACCGATCACTAGCTAGTATATATGCTGGGTGAGAATATGTCAAGCCGTATATGTGATATTTTGGAAAATAACACGAAACTGGTAATTATTGCAGGTCACAATGCTTAGATTCAGTGGTACAATACGGGTAGAGTTAAACAATCAATCAAGGTGGAGGTTACAATGCTTGAGAAAACTGTAAAGATTTATCCCTTCTCCGAACTCAGTGAAGAGGTACAAAACAAGCTGATTGAAGAGTACCGAAACGATGGTGGAGACCCGTTTGCAAGTGAAGACGTGTCTGACTACTTCAAAGAAGAGCTTGATGTATTGGGGTACACCGATGCAAAGGTGTACTGGTCACTTGGCTATTGTCAAGGTGATGGTATGGCCTTTGAATGTCATTTATCCTGCTCAGAGATCAAGACACTTAGAGATCGGTTGTTCCCCGTAGGCCATAGAGTACGCAGGGTACTTCGTGGTCAAGTCCTGGATTGTTTGTCTGTGGATATAAAGCATGAAGGTCACTACTATCATTGGAATAGCATGAGAGTAGAGATCGACAACTGTGACTATAACTATGAGACACCTGCTCAAGAAGAGTGCATTGTTATGCTCCGGGATGCAATCATAGAAGACGTGAAGGACACCTCCAGAACGCTTGAGAAGAAGGGCTATGAGATTCTGGAAGGGTATGACTCTGACGAGTATATCAAAGAAACCCTTGGGAACTCAGATACCAAGTACATGGTTGATGGCAGTGTGTACCATGAATCATGGGAAAGTGATAGTCAACCTCCCCTCCCTTTTGAAGAGGCAGCATAATGGATTGGTGGGCACTGCTATTCATTGCGCTCATATTCTTCAGGGGTATGGGAAAGTTACACCGGTAGAAATACCGGGCCTGGTAATTTTACTAGCTAGTAAAACTGGAGGTTATCTTTGACATGGATTACTTCGTAAGAACTGGTAATTTTACCTAGTGACTTAATCAATTATTCAAGGTATAATCTTTATAGTTGAACAATCAAACAACTCGGAGGTTTGAAATGGATGAACAAGCAATCAAAGAGCGTTTGGAATACTTGAGAGGTGAGATCAAGGCTGAACGTATAAGTTATGGTGAAATTGCAGAACTACAGTCCCTTGCAGAGCACATAGAACCTGGTGACGTGGAACTCCTAGAGTGGGCCGGTGTACCTGAAGGAGGTACGGAATGAAAGCACATCTCTTGCACAATGGTAATTTGAAGATCACGGTAGACGCTGAAGAGAGAAAACTTCTCCGTCAAACCCGACATGAAGACCCCGATCACTTTCAGAGTGATGTTTTCATGCACGATTGGTTTGAAGGGTTCATTGGAAACTCAGAGTATGACTGGGCACGGCCTGAATACTGTGGAGCTTTAACCGATGCCCCTATGCTTGCCATATTCGGTGAGGAAACTCAAGTCCCGGAGGGTGTAGACACTTCCATGATAGCCCATACTGGCTACTGGGAAGGTTCACACTGGTATAATCCCGTGGAGAAGTGCTGGGGTTTCATGGATTATCAAGTCATATCCGTGCAAGAGCAGTTATTGGAGCATGGATACGCAGTCTTCACAAGCGGGAATGATGGCCCGGCTATCGAGATGCAATTGATGTCTGATGAGATTCTGAGAGCATACATTCCAACAGGACAACCTGGTATCAATTCAGTCTTTGGTGATACCCCAATAAGAGGTGTTGATGTCTGGGCAGATCATGGAGGTATCATGCTGACTGGTATATCGAATGCACGGGGAGTACACCTTGCAAAACACCTTGGAATATCTGCGGAATGTATGGATAATCTCTGTACCGTGTGGAAACAGTTTCGACAGCGGCAAGGAAAGTGACCCTGGTAATTCTACTGGGCTGCGGCAAAAGGAGTGTACCTGGTAGAATTACCAGGCTGGTATTGTTACTAGCTAGTAAGTGGATTGTCCAACTAACCTGGTAATTGTACTGGGTATAGAAAACAGGTAATTTTACCTAGTGACTTAATCAATTATTCAAGGTATAATCTGATTAGAGTTGAACAATCGAGGAGGTTACAATGTTAACACTTACTGAGCGTAAAGTCATAGAGAGGTTGAAAGAGAACACCGGGCGGCATATGCTAGACTCTGGAGGTGCATATGGCCGGAACTGGGAACGCAATCAAGGCAAGTCTTTTGTCGATGAACCGTATGCAACGGTCAACTTCAAGTATGGGGTAGAGTATTCCCAATCGGTATTCCATTTCCTGGTAGAGCATGTGGAATATGACTATCGGTTGCAATCTGCTTTCACCCGTTTTGCACATTCCAAAGAGATGGAAGATGAGAACTGGCTTGTGTGCATGGAAAAGTTTGCAGAGCGTAGAGGTGGGGCAAAACATGGAGAAGGTATCTTTACTGACAACTCTTATAATGGCAATTCCAACCTCTCACAAATCATACAATATACGGCATGGTATGATGCTGATGGTTCATGCTACGGGCTTGTACAGATACATGGCGGTTGTGATGTCAGAGGAGGGTATAGTACTCCATTAGCAGTCCGGCTTGATGGAGTATATGATCTGGCATGTTCTGCTGATGGTCAAATAGTATGTGAGCATTGTGGTGCATCGTGGTACACCGATGATGACTATAACTGGTATGGCGAAGAGTATTGGCCTGAGCAGCATGAGAACCCTGGTCAACTCTCACTTTTTGAGGTCAAGGCCACATATCTGATGACTGATGATCTCAAAAACTTCAGTATGGTGACTGAAGACACTGATGAACCCCATAGCATATTCGTGAATGATGAAGGTCAAGCCCGTTGCCCATACTGCAAAGAAGGGCATATCGTAGCAGCAGCGGCATAGAACAGCAGCCCGGTAGTTCTACCAGTATGGTAATTCTACCGGGCCATTTTTGTGCCTGGATGGGTTACTAGCTAGTACAATTACCAGGTATGAAAAAACAGGTAATTGTAACAGTAGACTTGATAGATTGAACAACCTATAATAGAGGTAGAGTTGAGAACACGGGGAGGTTCACGATGAGCAGATATACAGTTATTGTCAGGAAAGTTCAGGTCGTAGGTGAACTGTGGATGAGTGGCAAGGCAGCTATGGAGTATACCATGTCCGCTGAAGACTTGGATAGACTCAAGGCTGAAGGTGAAGTCACTAGAGAGGTTGTGGATGACTGGCTGAGCACAAAGACAGGTGACTTTCAGTTTGTCATAGATTTCAGGGCTGATCTTGATGACATAGAGATTCCCTGGGAAACTGAAGAAGGTGAGATAATTTTCAACGATTGTATGTACCCGGAGGAGTAAGGCAATGATTTTCAAGCTATCAATCGAATGTGACAATGCAGCCTTTGAAGAAGATTTGTTTGGTGAAGTCGGTAGGATTCTTCGACAGGCAGCACAGAAGATGGAAAGGCACGATATTCCTGGTACGCTGTTTGACAGTAACGGCAATTCTGTGGGAGAAGCAGTACTTACCTCGTAGCAGCGGCATAAGACAGCGGCCTGGTAATTATACCAGGTCGTTTGTCATACCTGGTAATTGTACTAGCTAGTAATAGTCCTGAGATCAAAACCTAGTAATTATACCTGGTTTTGAAATACTGGTAATTGTACGGATGGACAAGTCAATCCTCCATGCCTATAATAATAGTAGAGTTGAACAATCAACCAACTTTGGAGGACATTATGAGACCGAATGAGATTGTAACAAACCGTATTCTTGAAGAGATGGACAAGGGTATCATTCCTTGGAAAAAACCTTGGAATACACTAAACCCCATGAATGCAGATGGTAGGCCCTATAGTGGTATCAACAGGATACTACTATCTCTTACACCATATGCAGATCACAGATACCTAACGTACAAGAAAGCCTTGTCCCTTGGTGGTAACGTCAGAAAAGGTGAACACGGCCAAATGGTGGTATTCTGGAAGTTTGACAGAGTACAGGAAAAGGACTCTGAGGAAACAAAGATAGTTCCCTTCATGAGACTGTATACCGTGTTCAATGTTGAACAGTGTGAAGGACTTGACCTTCAGCCCGTAAACATTGAACGGCCTTTCTCCGCAATCGAATCAGCCCAAGCAATCATGGAAGGTTGGCACGGTATGCCAAGACTTCAGCACAAAGAACCGGCAGCATTCTACAGTCCAAGACTGGACTATATCAATATGCCCAAACCGGAGACTTTCATATCTGATGAGTCATACTATGCAACCTTGTTCCATGAGATGATTCACGGCACGGGACATGAGACAAGACTTCACCGGTTTGAGACCAACGAGTATTCGCACGACGCATATGGCAGGGAGGAGCTTGTAGCAGAGATAGGCAGTGCATTCCTCTGTGCTATGGCAGGGATTGAGATACCGGAGATTATAGAAAATCATGCTGGATACCTTCAGTCATGGATACGTGCAATCAAAGGGAATAACAACCTTGTGATAACAGCAGCATCGAAAGCACAAGCAGCATTTGAGATGATAGCAGGAAAAGCAGCAGAGGAAGAACAAGCAGCAGCGGCATAGTGGGGCTACCCGGTATAGTTACCAGGCTGGTAATTGTACCGGGTTTTCCATATGTATGTGTTACTAGCTAGTACAATTACCAGGATAGGCAAAGCCTACAATGAAACAGGTAATTTTACGTATATGCAAGAATGCATGACCTGCCTATAATAATAGTAGAGTTGAACAATCAATCTACTGGAGGTCAAGATGAAGGTCAAATACAAGGAATTGAACAATGGTGATATAGTCATGTTGCACGGGTATGAGTTCACCGTTTACAACCTGACCTATGAAGAAGACAGGGGCAAAACCAGAGTGCTCTTCAAAGCCCGATGCACAGCCAACAAGGTCAATGATGACATACGGCATACAGCATACAATGAAGGGAACTATGCAGGATATGAAGAGTGTGACATAGAGCGTATCAAGGCAGTCAATGCCATAGGTATCCAAGTTCCTGCACTCTTCAGAGCTTTCCTGGTCGAAGCTGGGATACCACATGACAAAGCGTTGGAACTGGGTGAAAGGTTCAATGACAGACTTGAAGAAGTGGATTGGCTGTCAACTGATACCGGTGTGACATTCGATCTATCATATAAGCCCGGAGGTGGAAAATGAAACTGGTCATGCTCGATAACGATGGAAAGGTCATAGACTCCTATGAAGACATAGAGGAATATGATCTCGATGACCCTGATACTCCTTTCGGCCTGATAACATGGCTGAAGAAGACTGTCAAAGCGGGTACTATGACTCATCCCATGAGAGGGGCATATCCTATGTCAAACCTTTCCAGTGTACCCACTGAAGACTATAAAAAGGGGTACATTCAGCAAGTTATTGATAGCATACGAGGTATCCAAGGTCAGATAAGTAGGTACAGAGATGATGTAGGTGGGGATGAAGATGCTGGAGAAGCATACTCGTACCTTGATTCTGCTGTAGACTCTCTTGGTAGAGTATTCGACTAAGGAATCCCGGCCTGGTAGAAATACCAGGTTTCCGGGTTTGGGATGTTACTAGCTAGTACAATTACCAGGTTTTGAAATACTGGTATTTATACGGATGGACAACTGTACCCGTCGTGCCTATAATAATAGTAGAGTTGAACAATCATTCTACTGGAGGTCACACGATGACAAAAGCACACGATAGACTGGTGAAGGCAGTCCGGCAGTATTTCAAAGATCAAGACCTTGAAGCTCTCAAGGCTTACATGGAAGGCCCGTATGAGAAGCCCGATGCAGAAGACGTTGTGAAGCTCTTCTCTGATGCAGTCAACTACTATGGCTGTGGGAAGTCCTTCCATGAAGAGTTTACTGCTCAGTTCTGCAACCAACATAGAACTCTTCAGCAGTCGATGATGAAGGTCTTCATCTCTTTCATGATGGAAGTTGCCGACAAGCCGGATTACTGCTTTGATGGCAGAAATGAGAACATGCACAAGTTCTGCAAGTTCGTGAAGGACTCTGTAAAGCGGTATGAAGAGGAGCACCCCGAAGAGGCAAGCCCTGCATGGATGCCCTTTATCTAACTGAGAGCAGCAGAGGCCCTGGTAGAAATACTGGGGTCTTTGCATACCTGGTAATTGTACTAGCTAGTATATATTTCAGGTATTTTTACTAGGTTGACTTTTTGGGATGGGTACGGTATAGTGTACTTGCGCTTGTACAACAGAAAAAGCTCAACGGGATTGACTTCAACCTCCGATAGTTTGATTGTCTCAACTCTACCCGTTGGGCTTTTTCTATGTCTTCAAAACTGGTATATTTACGGGTTGTGTACTCCTCCGAATCTGCCTATAATAATAACAGAGTTGACCAATTAAACAATTTGGAGGTTACAATGTTAGACGACAACGGAAAATTGATACCGGATACCAGTACCATAGACAGAGATGTATTGAACAGGTTGCCTCTGTATCAACCTCGACCAACCTGGAGAGTAGACAGACATCAAGGTGCTGCTTGTGCTGGAGATGCTCCTGGTTTCCCTTCGTATTTCATTCAGCATGTATATACACAGTATGGGAATAGTCCCAGAACCAACGGGAAAGCTCCTCAAGCTGTAATTCTCGGCCATGTCATCGAAACAGAGTCAACACCATATGAGAAGGTTAGAGAGTTGCTTTTCAAACTCTGGAAACCTCTACCCTATGAACATCCAAGAGTCAGAGCATGGGTAGAGAATACATATCGACATATGAAAGGCGGATATTATTCTCCTGATATTCTGGAGAATGGCAAGCCCAAGATGCTATTTGGCCCTAAGTATGGATTTGGAGAGTTTCAACTGAAGAGCTTCAAGGATGATGAAAGATTCTCTGATGAGTGGCGAGAAAAGGAAAAGGCAGTCATAGACCAGTACAACAAGGAGATCATGGAACGCTGGGCAAAGATCGAGATACCGGAAAACTATGCGGCCACTCAGTACGTCAAAAGTTTTTATCCTGAGCACGAGTATGATGCTGATTTGGTAAAGAATCCCCCAACTACTGTATCAAATTGGTGGGAACGCTTGCCAGAACAGCCAACAGCGGAAAACTGTCCCGGTGATAGATCACTCGGATGGAAACACCCGGCCAATAATACCTGGTGTCAGTGCTGCGGATTGAAGACCGAAACAGCAGCGGCATAGAACAGCGGCCTGGTAAATGTACTGATGGTACAAATACCAGGCCGTTTCTGTGTCTGTATACTTTACTAGCTAGTACAATTACCAGGTTTTTGATGATCTGAAAACCTGGTATATTTGCGGGTTGTGTTTTCTCTGGAATTGCCTATAATATAAGTAGAGTTGAACAATCAAGCAAGTTGGAGGTCAAACATGAACGCAGGAATTGATTATGGAAGTGGAGTAACCAACATTGATACCAAGACAGGTATCAGGTATGGTGTCATTTCTCAACACAGTGTCATGTCTGAAGCAATGGAAGACTTTGAGTATGAGTATCCTTTCAATTGTCCAGACTGTGGAAGTGAAACACTTGTCAAGTCTCGATCTCAGAGATACGACTATTTCTGTCAGCATTGCCGAACATGGCATATGTCAGAAGACTGCTATGGTGATGATTCTATCGGCTTCCATTACGAAGGTGAAGGTTATCTGCTTGAAGATTGCCTTGACACTAATATCATGGTCATCAAGTCAGACTATTACACTTTTGCAGTGTTCTGTTCTCCTTGTGTTCCTGGTGCTGGTGATCTCGATACTCCAAGTGAAGATGGTGTCAAAACCTACTGCCTTGGCCCAGATTGGTTTGATAGTTACACTCCTTGCCCATATCCAATCTACAAGGTCGAAGATGATTCTCTGATCTAAGCAGCAGCGGCATAGAACAGCGGCCTGGTAAATATACTGATGGTATAAATACCAGGTCGTTTCTGTGTCTGGTCGATTTACTAGCTAGTACAATTACCAGGTTTTTGATGGTCTGAAAACCTGGTATATTTGCGGGTTGTGTTTTCTCTGGAATTGCCTATAATATAAGTAGAGTTGAACAATCAAACAAGTTGGAGGTCAAACCAATGGCAAAGTCTTATGAAGAATTGAAGCAGTTCATAGCTAAGGGTAGAGGTTATAAAATTGGAAGTAGAACTATCAAGAACAATACTGAAGTCATTGACAGAGGAGACCATATAGCTGTTAGACTTCACAGAACAGACGTTGTGAAAGTTTACCCTGATGGAACGTATCAGCTTTATGCTGGTGGATGGCACACAGTTACAACCAAGCAAAGAATCAATGAGTTTTCACCGGCAAACGTGTATCAGCAGGATTGGTGCTGGTATGTCAACAATAATGATACACTTTTTGAAGAAGGTATCAGAGTTGACAGCAGAGGTAAGGTTATAGATGATAGAACAATCCTTCATCTGCAAGAAGGTTAGTTCAACTCCAAAGCAGCCTGGTAGAAATACCAGGTTGTTTTGTGCCTGATGGTATTACTAGCTAGTACAATTACCAGGTTTTTGATGGTCTGAAAACCTGGTATTTTACACAGTTATGTTAATCAATCAAACAACCTATAATAAGGGTAGAGTTGAACATTCGGAGGTTAAAAATGAAGTTTGAAGCATATGTAACATATCCTGATGGAACACAGCGCAAAGTCACAAACTTGGGATACATGCTTAGGAACTGGAAACAGATCGAAGCTATCCAAGTTGACAATTTTGTAGCTGAAGATAATACCCGTGCTATGCAGCCTGATGCCTTTATGTCTGTTGACTTCACTGATGGCAGGGTATATACCACTGGATTCATGGATAAAGGTTTACTGTCAAGCTGGCTTGATCGGCCAGTATTGCGGGGCTTGCCGGTCTGTTGGTTTGGCAAAGAATTGATAATCGGCAAAGATACACTTTCGGTCTGACCTCCGAAACAGAGAAGCCTGGTAGAAATACCAGGTTTTCTCGTGTCAATGTTTACTAGCTAGTACAATTACCAGTTTTCTTGATATAGCAAAAATACTTGTTGATTTAATTGATTGCTTATGGTACAATCTGAGTAGATCAAACTTCGGAGGTTATGGTTATGTTCTTTGCTACAGCACGAGAAAAAGAAGTCCTGAAGCTCATTCTTGATGGTATGTCAAGCAAGGCTGTTGCTGATAAGCTCTGTATCTCTAAGAGAACCGTTGACTTTCATCTAGCCAACGTATATGAAAAGCTGGATGTAAAGTCAAGAATGCAAGCCGCTGTCAAGCTGGAAAAACTGAAGATCAAACTGTAAATTATGCCCCGATCAAAGAAATACCTTGATCGGGGCATAATTGTGTCTGGAAGACAGGTAATTATACTAGCTAGTTGATATACTAGGTATGGCAGGTCGGGCATGGTATGCCTCCGGTGTCTGGCTTGTTGACATAACTGAATACCTCCGAGAGCAAAAGGTCGATTTACGGCAGGGTAGATCGGCCTTTTGCCGTAAACTGGTATTTTGCACAGTTAAGTTATTTGATCGAACAACCTATAATGATAGTAGAGTTGAACTATTGGAGGTCAAAACCATGTGCAGTTATGAGGACGAAACACCTTTGGGAATCGAGATGGATGATAACCCAGTTGATGAGGATTGTTTTCCCTACAACGTGACTGACTTCTCTGATGATGCTGATGTGCTGGCAAGTGCTGGCATGGGCACAGATGAGGATTATGGGCATTATGGAGGTGACGAATGGTAAGGTATGCTTTCGCATTGTACCACCACACAGCCACAGATCGAGATTATATCGAGATCACAGCCGATGATAAGGAATCGGCACGAGAGAGGGCATTAAAGGCATTCAATATAGGGTATGGAGGTCGAGGCTACTCTCTGGTTTGTCTGAATGCCTGACAGCAGCGACAAGAGGCCCTGAGTACCCTTCTCAGAGCCTCTTGTTATACCTGGTAATCATACTAGCTAGTAACCATACCTGCCCTCCAAAACTGGTAAATATGCTTGTACAGAGTTTGGGCATTCATGGAACAATCTCCATAGAAAACGCTTGGAGGTGTGAGATGGAAAACGATAGATTTATCAATATGGGGTTTGATGGCGAGATCGGTACAATCTTCTATGATAAGGAAACTGGAGAGGTATCGGAAGAAAACGGGTATCGGCATTTGGTGAATCCTACGGCTGACAGTTGGCTGATAATAGTCGAAAAGATGCTCAAAAGATACCATGCTGGAAAAGACGTGATAACCGGCAAAATTACTAGGTCAAAGGCGGCTTGATTCGTGGTACAATCTTATTGAGTTGAACAATCAATCAATTGGAGGTCAAACCAATGAGCAGAATTACAGATCAGGACTTGAAAGAAGCACGGAAGGATGAAATAGGTTTGGTGCTGGCTACAATTGCAGAGCGGTATACTGAGTGCAAGAAAACACATGCAGGAGAGGATACGCTCGAAGGTACGAGGAGAGAGGTTACAACGCTTGCAACGCTCGAAGGGCTGGTATATCGGCTATACGGTGACAAGGGCATGTATTACCTCTCTACGCTTGATTATGAAGACTCTGAAGCACGGCATACGGCACAGATCGAGGTCATCGAATCTATAGCGGGTATTGGCCGTAAACGTGCGGCATAGCAGCAGCAGCAGCAGCAGCAGCAGCAGCAGCAGCAGCAGCAGAGGCCCTGGTAGAAATACTGGGGTTTTTGCATACCTGGTATATATACTAGCTAGTACGTGCCTGGGTGTCATACCTGGTAATTGTACTAGGGCTGAAATACTGGTAATTGTACTAGGGCAGATATTGTGTGCTCATGGAATAATCTATGTAGAAGACAACGAACAAAGGAGAAAATACAATGAATGCCCGAATCCTTTTTATAGCAATAATAGTGCTGTTAGTGCCTGCTGTTTATGCAGGATGGGGAATTATGCAGTCAATACATGCACTACTAGGAAATTAGAAAAACCTGGTAATTGTGCTAGGCTCGTTTTGTGTGTGGTGTGGTATAATTATAGTAGAGTTGAACAATTAAACAAGTTGGAGGTCAAACCAAATGAAAGTTACCACCCGTAAAGCAAGAGCAAACCGGTCAAAAGTACAAAGTCAAGTTGAATTACTAAAGCAGTTTATGCAAGGTTTCATACTTGACACTGACGCAAGCTTGCAAGAAGATATTAGGCCAATTGAGATAGTGCAAGCACTATTACCAGGTAGAGCGGTCACAGGCAGTGACTATTTGATGGCAGTAAAAAACCAAGCCGATGAAGAATTGATGGCCGCTGTACAACTTGGTAAAATGTATCAAGACTTGAGGCAGGCCGCACGTAAGATGTATCAATTTACAGGACGCAATACTTCAATGGTTGCACGGTTCAAAATGCTGTTGGGAATTGCTCCTAAGAGTGACAAATAACACCATAGTTCAGAAGAGGGGGCAGCCTAAAGGCTGTCCTTTCTTACTAGCTAGTATATTATTACCATAAAAAGGTTCAGGTAGTGCAATTCCCCCTATATGGTGGGTGTACGAAATAGGAGGTTTGCTACCCTCAAACTCTGAAACCTTTGAAAATTGTCCGAAAATGCAGAAAATACAGAAAATCATAAAAGATGGTTACTTATTCAACTACGTTACCCCCTGGGTAACTCAGTCATCCAAGTCAAATGAACCCCTTATCATCCTTCACAGATAATAGTCACTCCACATAGAACGATCATGGGCTTGGTAAACGCATACTCTTCAACAAAGAATACCTCACACTCCTGAGCCGATGCCTTCTCCACAACCTCATTCATTGGTACACGGCTGAGTACGTAAGGAGCTTCCCCTCCATACTTCAAGTAGAACTCTGAAGCAGCGTCACGAAGCTGAAAACAGGCAAGCCCTCGTACTTTCTCACCATTACGATTCAACGCATAAGTGGCATAATGCCCACTGTGGTGTGCCAGTACCCATACAGGTTCATCGAATGCTAAACTACGCATAATTTACCTCACCCAGAACCGCTGAGGATGCTCTGGCACATCGACAGAGATCAATCCGTCACAGTCATGGAGAACAGCCTGATCTCGTATGTCATCAAACAACATCTCCTTGATCTCACAATCTCTGTAGCGTTCTTCGTCATCATCCAGAGCCTCAGCGAATGATTCAGCCAGTATCTCACTCGATACTACACAGATGCAGTCCCACAAGCAGAAATATGTGTCTCTGGTGGGATAATAAAAGGCCCAGACTTTTTCGGGCATTTCGCAACGTTGCATGAACGGAGGAGCATCTAACTTAGTCGCCATCTTTCAATACCTCCGTGCTTACAATTTCCCTGCGAATCCTCTGCACCAGACCAGAGGTGCTGTAACCTGAAACCATCGGACAAAAGACCACCTTGCCCCCATAAGATTCAATCACAGATCGTTCAGGTATATCTTTCCCCTCATACTCTGCCCCTTTGACCCATATGTCGGGTTTCAGAACACTCAGCAGCCGTCCAGGATGATCTTCACTGAATATAAGGACATCTGTTACTGCTCTCAGTCCTGAAATGACCTTAGCACGATCTGAGACCTCATTATAAGGATGATGACCCTTGTAGCACATGACCGATTCATCACTGTTCAAGAGCACGATGAGCATTGTGCCTTGTTCTCTGGCCCAGTTTAGACTATCAACATGTCCTGGATGGAGAATATCGAATGTTCCACCAGTGGCAACAACTATCGGAGCAACAGAGTACATCAATTGCTCATGTCCACGCAGGCAGCACTCACATATACCCACCATACCAGATTCAAACTTGATAGGCTGATTGTCGATATGATTGAAACATCTTCGACAGATCAGTCTCTTTCTTCTGTTTCTCATATGTATCTCCATCCCAGTTTCTCATCTCTGATCTCAAAGCTCTGTGACACAGCTATTACTTCACCTGAGCCAGAGCAATTATCCTGACGCAGCATGAATCTTTGACCACACTTACATCGTAAATAGTGGTCAACAATACTTTGGGGCAGAGGGTCAGGGGTGTAACTCAGTTCTATGCCACATCCAGGACAGATAAATGTGCCTAGATAGTTGATTCGTTTAGTCCACGGTACAACGAACGGTGGACAAACAAAATCCTCTGGCAGAGAATCAAATCTTTGTTGCTGCATAGACACCTTTGACCTCCTTGTGGAAGTATGCGCCAACAGACTGAGATTGCATCATAGCGTCATAGATTTTCTGAGGTACGGCAGCATACTGATAGACCTTACCACCCAGAAACTCCATTTCAAGAGTTTGAGTAGCTGAGTCATAGCCCACAGAGATCACTGTACTTGAAACTACTGATTTGCGTTGCATAATTGTTCCTCCTACTTAGTTGATTGTTTGTGTATATCTTGCATCCAGGGAGTCACTTGTTGTTGGGGTAAGTCCCAAAAGCCGCACAAATAGCCCCATTCCGGCACAAAAATAGCGCACAGAACTAAAAATAGCACTACAAAGAAGAGCTTCATCGTTTTTTCACCAAATCCAGTAGATGATCGGCCTTTTCTCGCATGTTTTTGAGCCTTTCATCGAGGCAAGCCCCACTTTGATGACATAAAGCAAGAGCCTCTTCTTTGTTAGAATATGCCTCTCCGAAGCAAGATTTACGCTTCACAACGGGTTTCGAGGGCTGTTCCACCATGATCTCCGTCCTTTTTCAGCCAAATCAGGCATTTACAGCCTTTTTTCTTGCATATTGATCTCCAATTAGCACCACTTTTGACAAAATCAGTCATGTCATGACCTAGTTTAGAGGCATGATCGAGGGTTATTGTCTTCATGGTTTGCACTAGATTGGGCATGGTAATTCCTTCCATAAGTTAGTTATTTGCCTATTTTTCTGCATTGCGTACCGGACACAGTGATCTGTACCTCCGACATCACCACTCCAGTATGCAATAACACGCTCACAATTGTCTACCATAGCTCTGTTACGTTGTTCCATGTCCGTAGAGCCTCTGTAGGGCTGATCTGAGACCTGTATGACCTCTCCACCGGACTGTTTTATCCTCATTATGAGGTGATTGTAGTGCATCCTGTCGGAAGATGACCACAATTTGTCCTGATCTGCACATGGAATGTATGCACACACTCTAATACCAAGTTTCAGGCATACGTCTACTGCAAGTTGATCGAATCCCAGGGCCATACCACTGTTCACCGAGAATCCATGTTGATGACAGACCATTTGAAAAAGCAGTTCGAGTTCGAGAGCTTTCTTGATCTCGCCCGGATTGTGTTTTAACAATCTATGACCGGTGACTGTAATGTTCATGTCTCGTGTGTCTCGATAGCGTATTTGCGTCTGGTCTCGATCTGTAGATCAACCCATGATTGAAACTGCTCCAGGGTCATCTCTTCAAACTCTGGCCCGGTGTTCCGATAGAAAGCGAACATTGTTTCCCAGGAGAGTTGTAGCTTGGCAGGAATGTCTGTGTAGACTTCCAGATTGCCCTGGTGCATCTGATAGTTCAAAAGCCACTCCAAAGGAGTCTCCAGACCGCAGCAGACACCAAGCTGGGCCATCCAGATGAAGAAGTCTTTCTGTTCTTGGGTCATCTTGCCTTCAGGGTCACTCAGATGCACTGCTGTTTGATCTGGGCCACCAAAATCAACTCCAGCATAGGCTTCTTCTCGTTGCCGCTCATTACAGGAATCGGAGTAGTAGCACGATTCACCATAGGGACAAGTGCCCCAATGACTAAAGCAGTCGGGTTTGTGCCCACCCATCGTTGTGGGTGCATGTGTTATAGGTAAATCTTCCACCCTAAGCCTCCAAGTTATTTGCCCCAGAATAAGGGCTGTGTGACACGTCAGAGGGCATTCACCCCTCCAGGACGACCACTTATACCCCCTAAATCATTTCCTGGGCATTCTAGGGCCTTAATATAGTCCCTTGACGAACTTATTCTTCAGTTTCTCCACCAGGTAGAGATAGATCGCATGAAAGATGAACTGGTAGACATCTTGAATTGCAGGAGTGCTGGTACTGTCTATCTCAATGAGTTTCTGTTTGGTAGAAAATGCCGTAGCATCACGAAACATGGCTTCTCCAAGATTGTTTGGAGTCTTGCCGGTGATACAGGTCACATTGCAGCCCTTCATTCTGGCTTCTCGCATAGCCTTGATGACAGATTCACTGTGACCAGAGGTGCTGAGACCGATGAACAGATCACCTTCGTCCATGATACGTGCAACCTGGCCGCTGAAGATGCTGTCAAGACCCACATCATTGGCCCATGCAGCAGTGAGACCTGTGTTGTCACTGAGACTCGATACACGACACATAGGCAGTATCAGACCCATCTGAGCGTCTGAGACGAAGTGAGAGGCCACATAGCCAGCCCCAGCCACACCACAGAGAACGACCTGTTTACCGGCAAGCAGAGTATCACCGATCAAATCAGCCAGGGCCACCAGATCGTTGTTGTTCAGGTTTGATATGGCCCGTGTGACATCATCATGGTATTTTCCAAAGATCGTATCATGTGAGATGGGAAACTTGGAACTGGCAGGAGTAAGTAGATTCTCCAGCTTGACATCCAGTGATACTGGGAAGTTGAGTGTAGGAGTAGAAGGTGCTTTGCCTTCCTGGATTGCTGCCCAGTAGATCGCTTTGTCTTTTTCCGGCCACTTATCGAATAGGGCCTGGGCCATGTCCTGGGTGAGCCAGTCGTCCATGCTAGTGAAGGCAAACTCTCTGCCGTTACCAAGATCAATGTTAATCGTCTTTGTCATGTTCATTTTTCTCCAATTCTTTGAGCAATTCTTCATTTGACATAGCAGCAGACAGCCCTAGTTTCTTGACTTCTGTTATGGCATTGTGTAACCGTCCTGCTTTATTTGCCAGGACGGTTTTGAGACAACCTGTGAAATCCTTGCCTGTGGCACGTAGAGCCTCATGGCACTGCTGAACGCAGTCCTCACCCTCATGGAACTCATTTGCCACAATTTGTTGTTTGTTCCAGTCGATGATTAGAGCCACAGCTTTGGGCCTGCTCTTCTTCATTTCTTTTCATTACCTCCCTGGAGACCGTAATCTCGAATGTTCTTTGCAACAGGGAAGCGGGGAACGTCTGTCTTTGTTCTATTATCGTAGATCACGGTAAGCATTTGACCAATGGGCTTCCACTCCCCAAGCTGGTACTGCTCGAAAAGCGCACGTCTTTTTGTAAGCGGCCACTTAGGGTTGCATTTGAAGGTCTTGCCAGGTTTGAACTCTGTATCATCCTTAGCGATCTTGCATATAAACTTGACACAACCTTCATTACTGCCTCTGCCTTCTTCGATTCCTACGATCTCGAACTCTTTGTCTGCTGTGCCATAGGGTTTCAGCTTGAGCAGATAGTAGCTTCTATCTCCGGTCTCATAGTGACCATCAGGATGTCTAAGCATGATGCCTTCAAAACCATTCTCCAGACACCAATCAAAGCGTTCTTGAAGTTCTGCTTCATTCTTGATGAGCCATGTTGGAACGAGGTTTACATTATCCGGCCATTCTCCTCTGTCTTGGAGATAGAAGAACCAATCATTCATCTTTGTCCAACGTTCACTGAATGGCATGGAGGGTTCTACAATGTCGTAGATGTAGTAGCAGAGCATACCGGAGGGAACATCATCTTCCGGGCCATAGTATTTGTTGATTCTGCTCTGGGAGAGATTGAATTGCCCACTTTCAATAGGTAGCATAATCTCTCCATCGGTGATGAAATCTTCAATACCAGGTATGCGTAGGTGTCTGATGCAGTTTTCGATGTAGCCTTTGTTACCCCTGCTCCATACGTTGAGCTTGTCCTGTAACATGCGGAAGCCGTCATATTTGGGCTGGCCGTAGCAGGGGAAGGGCATCTTCTTTCCATGATCTTTGA
>Ga0265297_10004969_pt1 | contig 20944 bp, 22 predicted proteins | sample Munlanlwell13791_FD_192502 | JGI IMG/M metagenome (GOLD analysis project Ga0265297, IMG submission 192502) | Leachate microbial communities from a municipal landfill in Southern Ontario, Canada - Leachate well 137-91 | ecosystem: Engineered > Solid waste > Landfill > Unclassified | place...
GCCTCCTCCGCCGCCACCACCAAAGCCCCCGCCTCCGCCAAAACCGCCGCCTCCAAATCCGCCACCACTACCGCTGGTAAAAGTCCCGCCGTAGCTCTGCGGCCCAAAAAAACTCTTTCTTTTTTCAGGAGGAAGCTTAGTCCAATAATTATAGCGCGCAAATAACGAAGCGATATAACCTATTATCACCAAAATACCCAAAACCGGTGAAAGCATAAAGAACGCAAAAGCAAACAACAAAGTAAAAGGCAGCCCGATAAAAAAAGGCCAGGGTAAATTCCAGATAAAAAAGAATATCGGGGCAAACACATATAAAAAACCAGGAACGGCTTTCGAGCCCTTAGGTTTAAGTTTTACGTTTTCTAAAGTACTTATCTGGCTTTTATTATCTTCTGCGATACGCCTGGCGATTGCTACAACGCCATAATATAACCCTTCGCTGTATTTACCGTCTTTAAAATAGGGCACCATATAATTCCTGCCGATTTCGCCGCAAAGCGCGTCAGGCAGGATACCTTCTGTGCCATAACCGGTTTCAATGCGCCAGCGCCTTTCCTTAATCGCCAGGAGCACTAATACGCCGTTATCTTTGCCATACTTCCCCGGTTTCCAATTATCAAAGAGCAGCCTTGCATACCCCTTTTCATCGTAAGGCGCAATCGATTCTATTGTTACAACAGCTATTTCAGAAGAAGTCTTCGACTCCAGCTCCTGGATCAGGCTTGAGAGCTTGTTGCGGTATTCCTCCGAAATAACATTCGCGAAATCATTTACCCAGCCTACAGGCCGCGGTATATCTTCGGCAAATGCAAACCTTGATAAAAAAAGCAGGCCTGATAATAATATTATCGAGCATTTTCTACGCATTAAGGGCTTAAAGCCTGTCTATTATATCAACGATCTCTTCCAACTGTTTTACAAAAGAGAAAAATAAACCTTCTATCTGGCCGGAAGATAATCTTAAATTCTTAGACTTGGCAACCAATATTTTATTTAGCGCCTGCGTGTCTATCTGGAATTCCCGGCCCAGCTCTTTCAAGACATCTTCTTTTAAATAAGGCGGCGCCTTGCCTTTTAACCTGATGAGGTTGCGTAAAACATGCAGGCTTGAGTTAAAGGATTTAAAGAGCCCGGCCTCTAAGGCCGGCCTGCTCCTATTTGCCAGATAGAATTTCTTTATACTTATGATCTTTGCTTTTAATTCCTGCTCGCATTGGAACCTTAAATTTTTTGAGTCGATTTCCAGGTCTTTTAAGACATCCCTGCCATAAAGAAGCGAATAATTTTCTTTCATATCCAAAAATTCTATCGGGAAAACATCAGTCGATTCCCTCAGGTATTCTTCGGTAAAAAATACAGGGCTTAAGGCCCTAAACCTGTGGCCGCTGGTTATCTTTAACATCCTGGACAGGTTCTCAAGGCTTGCGTTATCAAGAATGACCATTAAATTTATGTTGGAATGCCTGGCGGAAAATTCACCGCTGGCTGCGCTTCCATAAAGGGTAACTGAGATAAGGCTGTCTTTATAAGTATTTTTTAGTATCTGAATAAAATTATCGATAAGTTTTTTATATTTCATAATCTCTCACCGCAGGCAATGATCAACTTCCTGATCATATCTTTTTTATCGGAGAACGGCCCACAGGCCTTTTGCTTATCCATGATATAAGCCTGGTAATGATTATTGCGTATGGTATTGGCTACCACTAAATCCGAATGCGAACGTGACATCAGTGCCTTTGCCTTTTTTAAAAGGGCACTTTTTTCTGCGCCCGGTTCAAATTTAAAACCCACCAGAATCACAGACTTATCTATCTTTTTTACCAGATCTATGATTTTCGGCGTAGGAAACAAATCGATCTTAAGCTTCTTCTTATCCGACTTTATCTTTCGGCTGGAAACAACTGCCGGCCGATAATCAGAGACTGCTGCCGAATGAATAAGGATATCGTATTTCCCGGCTTTAAGCTCTCCTACGATCAGCTTTTTTAATTCCTCAAAGAACTTAAACCGCAACAACCTTATATTTTTATTTAAACAGCAGGCCTCGGCTGGCCCGAGGATCAACGTAACGATTGCCCCTAGTTCCCGAAGCTCTTCTGCCAGCAAAATCCCTGTTTGGCCGCTGGCAATATTACTGATCACCCTGGTATTATCTATGCTGACCCATGTCGGGCCGGCAGTAATCAAGATCTTCTTATTTCTTAAACTCATCAATAACCGATTTCTTTCAATACTGCTTTTAAATCCGGCTTTACTACTTTTGGTTTTTTTACGCTCTTTATCGCCCGATCCGGGTCTTTAAGCCCGTGCCCGGTCAGGATACAAACTATCCTTGTAACTTTTGACTTTTTAAAATATCCTTTTCTGGAAAGCTTCAATAATCCGGCGACAGATGCCGCAGATGCCGGCTCTGCAAATACCCCTTCTTTTCCGGCTAATAATTTATACGCCTCGGTGATTTGAGCGTCTGAAACCATATCAATGAGCCCGCCTGATTCATCGCGGGCAAACTCTGCCTGCTGCCAACTCGCGGGATTGCCGATACGGATTGCCGTAGCAATGGTCTTGGGATTTTTTATCGGATGCCCTTTGACGATAGGGGCAGCGCCTGCTGCCTGAAAACCTAACATTTTAGGTAGATCATTTATCTTGCCTTGCGCTTTATATTCTTTATAACCCTTCCAATAAGCAGTAATATTTCCGGCATTTCCAACGGGCATGACCTGAAAATCAGGAGCCGCTTCTAAATAATCACAGATCTCAAAACTCCCGGTCTTCTGCCCTTCTATCCTGTATGGATTCAAAGAATTGACTAAAGTGATGGGATACTTAGCAGTGATCTCGCGGACGAGTTCCAGCGCCGCATCAAAATTACCGTCTACAGCCAGGACAGTTGCGCCATGAATAAGGGCCTGGCTTAATTTCCCTAAAGCGATTGCGCCTTCAGGAATAAGCACGATACATTTAATGCCTGCCCTTGCCGCGTAAGCTGCCGCAGATGCAGAAGTATTGCCCGTGGAAGCGCACATCACTGCCCTCGATTCTTCTTCGCAGGCTTTAGAGATAGCCAGAGTCATCCCTCTATCCTTGAAAGAACCGGTAGGGTTCAAACCTTCGTATTTGAGATAAACCTCAAAATTATTACCCATTATTTTACTTAAATAACCGGCATATATAAGAGGGGTATTACCCTCATTCAAGGAGATTACCGGGGTCTTGCCGGTTACGGGCAAATATTTTCTATACCTGTCGATTATACCCTTGTATCTCACGCTTCCTCCATCCTTATCGCCACTGATTTCTGTTTGATTATATTTAAACGATCGATAGTCTCCAGGGCAAGGCGCAAGTTTTTTTCTTTTGCCTCGTGTATGATCATTACTATCGGCACGACCTGCGTCTTCCGCCTTTGTTTTTGAGTAACGGAAGCAATACTAATGCCGAATTTAGCCAACACGCCGGAAATCTTAGCTAACACTCCCGGCTCATCTTGAGCCATAAAGCGGATATAGTAGCGGCTGGCAACCTCGTCTATCTTACGCAGCCTTTTTATTGATTTATCAGGGACTATATTCAAAGTCGTGCGGAATAAACCGGCCTTGATATCGCGGGTCAGATCTACCAGGTCCGAGACTACTGCCGAAGCAGCAGACATCTGCCCCGCGCCCGGGCCATAGAATAAAAGATTCCCTGCCAGATCGCTCAAAACATAGATAGCATTATTCACTCCGGATACCGAAGCCAGCAGATGCTCCTTAGGCACTAAAGTAGGATGCACCCTTACCTCTAATTCATCGCCGGTTTTCTTGGTAATGGCTAAAAGTTTTATTTCAAAACCCAATTCTTTGGCATAATTGACATCGTCCAAAGATACCTGCGAGATACCCTCGATAAATATATCTTCCAAACTCACCATCCTGCCGTAACAAAGGTAAGTCAAAAGTATTAATTTATGCGCCGAATCTATGCCGTCGATATCCAGGGTCGGGTCTTTCTCGGCAAAACCTTTTAGTTTGGCATCCTTAAGCGCGTCATTAAAAGTGCAGTTGGTTGCAGACATCTGCGACAACACAAAATTAGAAGTGCCGTTTACAATACCAAAGATGCCGGAAAATTTATTGGCGACCAGGCCCTCGCGCAGGGATTTAATGATCGGGATACCCGCGCCTACCGAGGCCTCGAAATAAATGCTCTTTCCCCGGTCGATCGCACAGGCAAAAAGTTCCTTACCTTCGCTGGCTAAAAGCGCTTTATTTGCGGTAACGATATTTTTGCCTTTTTTCAATGCTTCTATTATATACTCTTTTGCCGGATGTAACCCGCCGATCAACTCCACGACAACGTCTATCTGCGGGTCATTGATGACCTCTCTGGCGTCTTTAGTAAATAAATCCTTATCTACCGAAACATTCCTCTTGGAAACCAGGTCCTTATCGCATATCTTCTTGATATTTATCTGAAGGCCGATCTTTTCGCTTAAGAAGGTTTTTTTGTCGTGCAAGATCTTAACGACTCCAGACCCTATATTACCAAACCCTATCAAGCCAACATTTATTTTTTTCATCTTAAATCCCCTCTTTTCATAAAATATTCTACGGTCTGCTTAATGCACTCTTTATGCTTCTCATCCACACTCAAGAACTGGATCCTTGTCTCATAAATTAAATTAGCGGTAATCTCGTTAGATTCTATGACTTTAGCAATGATCCTGGCTGGTTCGCGTTCTACCGGTAAACGAAGCTCCAAAAGTAATTTAATACCGGGCGCGAATTTTCTATTTGTAGTAATATAAGCTCCCCCTAAGCTTATATCCTTTGTCTGCGATATATCTGTTTTATCGTCTCTTTCGTATATGCGATAAGATATGACAAAGCTGCCCTTTACCCGAGGATACTTGCGCCTTTCATTCTCTATCTGCGCCATTTCTCCTCCTTACCAATTTTGGTCGGGGCGGACAGACTTGAACTGTCGACCTCTTGAACCCCATTCAAGCGCTCTAGCCAAACTGAGCCACGCCCCGCAAATCTTTTTTACTCTTCCTTCTTCTCCCGCGTCATTAAATCCCTGACTGCCTTAAGGGGAGATTTATTTTTATAAAGAATAAAGTAGACTTCTTTGATGATCGGTATCTCTACTTTATATTTTAAACTCAACACATAAGCTGATTTTGTAGTAGGCACCCCCTCTGCTACCATCTGCATGCTCTTTTTGATCTGTGCCCAAGACTTACCCTTGCCAATCTGCTCGCCCACAAATCTATTCCTGCTGTAAGGGCTGATACATGTCGTTACCAAATCACCAAGGCCGCTTATCCCGAAAAAAGTATTCTTTTCTGCGCCCATAGCCTGGCCTAATCTTGAAATTTCCGCCACCCCCCGCGAAAGGAGCGCTGCTTTGGTATTGGTGCCAAAGCCCAAGCCGTCGGATGCGCCGCAGGCAATGGCAATAATATTTTTAAGGCTCCCGCCTAATTCAACGCCGATCACATCGCTATTGGTATAAATCCTGAACCTTTCCGTCATAAAAACATTTTGTAAATATGTTCTGATTTTTTTATCTTTAGCTGCCACTACCGCAGTAGTAGGTATCCCGTAGGCGACTTCATGAGCGATGGTAGGCCCGGAAAGCACGGCTAATTTTACCCTGCCTAATACGCTGAGGATAACCTCGGACATCCTTTTCAAGGTGCTTATTTCTATGCCCTTGACCACACTGACATATATCGCCTTGTTATCAGGCCCAAACTCTTTTATCTTATTTAAAGTCTGGCGCAGGTATTGCGAAGGAATAGCCAGGATTATCAGATCTTTTTCCTTGATTACGTCCCTTAGATCATGGGTTATCTTTATTTCTTTAGGTATCCTGACCTTCGGCAGAAATTTAGTATTTACCCTTTTTTTATCCAGGTATTTTGCGTAATCAACAAATGCGCTCCAGAGGCTGACATTAAATCCTTTACGGCTTAAGAGTATAGCTAAAGTCGTCCCCCATCCGCCATCACCCAAAACCGCGATATTTAATTTTTTCATATACGGACCGAATCCTTTTCTTCCCGCGTGATGAATTGGATCCCTATCTGGTAATTTTGATCTTCTTTACGCACCCTTCTTATTACTTTGCCTATGACGCCATTTTGATAAATAAAACTTTTCCTCTCTAATGCTTCGCAGATATGCAATGTAGACCTGTCAAAAGAAAGCCATAAGATATCGCCCTCATTGACATCCTCTTTTATGCTGCATAAGAGCCCGGATTGGCTGATATTGGAGGTATAGCCTTCAAGTAATTTATCGAGGATCTCTTTCTTACAAACTTTGAGCATTGTAGGCATCATACAACCCAATCTTACAAATTCCCTGCGTTCAGGCCCGCTATAAGTATCTTCCATATCTAACGCCCTCCTTCTAATGCAAGTGGATGGGGCTTATTCGTCCTTAGCTTTGCCAGGTCCCAGACGTAATCATAAAGATGCAGGCCCTTGCTGACGGCGATGATCTCTCCGTCCTGGACGCCTATCTCTTCTGCCATATATTGTTTCACTAATTGTAAGCCGCCCAGGTTGGAAGGAAAACCGCCCCAGAGATCCCAGGAACGAAAATATAAAATAAAATGGAGCTTGCCGTAACGCACCCTCGTATCTATGAGCCTCAGGCAAGGCGGATCAACGAGTTTTATATCCGAAGGCATACCGATCTCCATTATTGCCTGGTTCGTTCCAAATCCTTTTTCTTTATACATCTTGATTACTTCTTCTACTTGATTTACCTCTAAGGGCATTTCTTTAACCATTTCTTTGCCTTCGGTCTTCTCTTTTATTTTTACTCTTGGATCGACCAGCCTTTCTCCATAGGTATAATCTTCTGTCTCGGTCTTTGCGCCGGTCAAGAGATAGCTTAAATAACCTTGTATATAATCCATATCTGTGGGCGCTGGAATGCTCATACCTTCGGGAATAATGGGTATGATCTGATGGGCTGGTTTCTTCACCCTCACCGCAGCAAAATCGAATTCCAGGCGCTTCTGGCCTTCGTAACTGCCGCGGGTAATAGTATAAACATGGCCCTTATCCAGAATATGGCTCAAACACTGGAACCACGCGTCGTCTAAATCAAAGGCTTCGATAAAAACCGGTTTTAAGAATTCTTCAGTCATAATAGTATGTTCCCCTTTTGCTCAAAGCGGGCGATCGGAATCGGACCGACATATATAGCTTGGAAGGCTATTGTTCTACCATTGAACTACGCCCGCGTTAAATTTCTGAGCACCACGCTCGCTACGGCGCTTGTCGCGCCGTTTAACGCGCGCTTTGGTGCCATTAAATTTTCCCTTGTCGGGAAAAACGTGTATATGCACCACGCTCGCTACGGCGCTTGTCGCGCCGTTTAACGCGCGCTTTGGTGCCATTAAATTTTCCCTTGTCGGGAAAATTTAATGGGCAGGAGAGGATTCGAACCTCTGAAGCACAAGTGCAACAGATTTACAGTCTGTCCCCTTTGGCCACTTGGGTACCTGCCCATATAACTATTGTTATCCTGTGTAAAACACAGGATAAAATTAATCCTAAACGCCAGAGGCAGGATTAATTTTAAGCCGGCGAGAGGAATTGGACCCCCGACCCGCTGTTTACAAAACAGCTGCTCTACCAACTGAGCTACGCCGGCATAACTTATTATTTTATTTAAGAGCACTTCTTAACTGCTTCAGGGATTTTAGCAATAATATCCGAAGCAATCAATGAAATTTGCGTTTTTTCTTCTGCGCCCAGATCGCCGGCTAAACCGTGAATATAAACCGCATACTTTGCCGCATTAAACGTATCTAATCCCTGCCCTAAAAATGCGGCAATCATCCCGGTTAAAACATCGCCGCTTCCGGCAGTAGCCATCCCGGGATTTCCGGTTCTATTCACATATAAATTACCTTTGCAATCCGCGACTATACTGTTGTGCCCTTTTAAAACTACGGCCACTTTATAATCACGCGCAAACTTTTCGGCAATCTTTTTTCTCTGGGCCTGGACTACTTTTATCGAACTTCCCAGGAGCCTGGCCATTTCCCCCGGATGCGGCGTCAAAACTCTTGCGCCCTTTAGTAAATCCAAGTGCCCCACCAGCGCATTCAGTCCATCCGCATCGATTACCATCGGGTTGCCTATCTCTTTTATCACTTTGCGCGCCAGCCTTTGAGTTTCTTTATTTTGAGAAAGGCCGGGGCCGACTACTAAAACATCGATATCTTTTATAAAATCCTTTATCTTTTTATAAGCACTCAAGCTTAAGGTGCCTTCTTTTGTTTCGGATAAAGGCAGGGTCATCACTTCTTTAGGTTTTATTTTTATTATCGCGCTATTTAAACTTTTCGGTATCCCTAAAGTAACCAACCCCGCGCCTGCGCGCATTGCGCCGAGAGCGCACAAAACCGCTGCTCCTGAAAACCTCTGAGAACCGGCTAAAATAAAAATATGGCCGAAGTCGCCTTTATGAGAATCAGGCTTTCTCTGTAATAATCGCGAAGGCAGTTGCATAACTCTTCACATGAGAAATAGAAATATGAATATCGACTCTCTTACCTTTGCTGCTCAAAATCGCGCAATGCGGCCGGCCATCCTTATCATTCAATATCTGGACGTCCTTCCAGTTTAATCCCGTATCTCCGAACGCTTTGAATACCGCTTCCTTAGCCGCGAACCTGCCGGCGAGGTGCTGATACAGGCTGCCCCGGGTTTTGGCATTAACCAATTCTTCCTTAGTGAATACACGGTTTAAAAATGCCTCTCCCCATTTTTCCACTGCCTGGCGCAGGCGCCTGACTTCCGTTATGTCTGTGCCAGTCCCGATAATCATAGTTAACCGATCAATATTTTCATTTCACGCACGGCACGATCCAGGCCCACCAGGACCGCGCGGCAAATTATAGAGTAACCGATATTTAATTCTTCTATCCCTTTTAATTTTGCGACCCGCGTTACATTATAATAATTTAACCCATGCCCGGCATTGACCGTTAAACCTTTGCCCCTGGCATAGCTAACGGCAGTTTCCAATTCCTTAAAATATTTATCCTGCTCTTTCTCATTTTTGGCATCGGCATAGCGGCCGGTGTGCAATTCAATTATCTCTGCGCCGGATCTTTTAGCAGCGTCAATTTGTTTCTTATCCGGATCGATGAACAGACTTACTGCAATATGTTCTTTTTTTAATCTCTGGATGGCTTTCTTTACCCTGGCGAAGTTGGCGACGATATCCAATCCGCCTTCCGTAGTCAATTCCTGCCGCTTCTCCGGGACCAGCGTCGCCTGGTCAGGCTTGGCGATACAGGCGATATCTACGATCTTTTCTGCTACAGACATCTCCAGGTTTAATCTGGTTTTTATAACTTTTCTTAAAAGATTTAAGTCTCTTTCTTTTATATGCCTGCGGTCTTCTCTTAAATGCACCACTATGCTGTCTACGCCGCAAGATTCACAGACCAAAGCCGCAAAGACCGGCTCAGGTTCAACCCCGTGCCGGACTTCCCTTAAAGTAGCCACATGATCGATATTAACGCCTAGTTTTGGCATGCTAATAATTGAAGTTGCTTATCTCCCCCTGGACATAAAGCCAGACTATCGCTGCCAATATAAGAGCAATAATTTTGAGCCAGGGATGATAAGTAAACCAATGCGTAATAGAATACCCGAGACTGATTTTTTCTTTAGGCATCTTCTTTTTTAGTTTGCATTAAGTCTTTAACTTTAGAGAACATCTCTTCTTTACTTAAGTCTTTAAATAACCTGCCGCGGTAAACCAGAGAAATATCCTGCCTCTCTTCGGAAATAACAATAATTATTGCGTCTGTCTCTTCGCTTAAGCCCAGGGCTGCCCGATGCCGTGTGCCGAACATACGGCTTAAACTCTGGCTTTGCGTCAATGGAAAAAGGCAACCCGCAGCAGCAATGCGGCCATGGCGTATGACTAATCCGCCGTCATGAAGTAAATTATTCGGCGTGAATATCGCTTGTATTGCCTCATTCGAGACGAGGGCATCGATATCAATGCCGCTATCGATGTAAACTTTTAAGGGGTCCTTATTTTCTATGACAATGAGGGCGCCGAATTTATCCTTGCACAGGCTATCCGCTGCCTCGCTTACCTCTTTTAACATATAATCCAATTCTTCTTCCCTTAAGGCCGTTCCGAAAAGATTGCGCTGGCCTAACCGGGCAAGGCCCTGCCTGATCTCAGGCTGAAAAATAATCAGGACAGCAATAACCGAAATTCCGAATAACTTAGTCAGGAGCCAGCTAAGTTCCGTGAGGCCGAGTTGCTGAAATAAGAAAAAGACCACCAACAAAATGATTATGCCGCGTAAGACCTGTATGGCGCGTGTCCCCTCAAAAAAAAGCAGGATATGATAGATCACAAACCAGAGTATCGCTATTTCAACTAAGGGCCTCCACATATAAATGATATTATATAATATGCTCATTGGTTATTCACGGCTTCAAAAATATCCAGCGCCTGCCTTACCTCTCTGACATCATGCACCCTCACCAGGTGCGCGCCGCCTCCGGCTAATAACACACAAGCCGAGGCTGTGCCAAAAACCCTTTCTGCTGGCGCGGCATCTAATATTTTACCGATAAAAGATTTTCTCGAAGGCCCGGCTAATATAGGCCGGCCCAAGACTTTAAATTCATTGATGCATTTTAATATCTCTAAATTATGTTCCGCAGTCTTGCCAAAACCGATACCGGGATCGATGATAATTTTTTCCCTGTTTACTCCGGCGTCTTCCGCTCTTTTTATGCCATTGGCCAGGTATGCTATGATCTCGTCTATCAGGGAAACGTATCTGGGGCTTTTTTGCATAGTCAGAGGCTTACCCTTACTATGCATGATCACCACCCCCGCATTATATTTCGCGATCAGCTTAGGCATCTTATAATTTTTTAAACCCGTAATATCATTTACTATCACCGCGCCATTATCTAAAGCAGCCTTGGCGACTTCCGGCTTATAAGTATCGACAGATAGCGGCACCTTGATTTTTTTTGCCAAAACTTTTATTGCGGGAATAACCCGCGATAATTCTTCTTTTAATGATACAGGTTTGGCGCCGGGACGGGTAGATTCTCCTCCTACATCAATAATATCCGCTCCGTCTTTTACCATTTTTTCTGCGAGTTCAACAACCTCATCGGCTTGCGGCTTGTAAACCCCATCCCCGCTAAATGAATCCGGCGTCAGGTTAAGGATACCCATAATACGCACCCGGCTGCCCAAGCTCAGACTATACTTACCTGCCTTTAAAGTAAATTTTTCTTTTTGATAATAGCTTAACGCGCGGGATAACTGGCGGGAGATATCATTCAGGCCAAACGGCTGTAATTTGAGTTTCTCATTTAAAGATTTAAGCTGCGAGAGGTTACCGATAAGAAGACAATCCGTTTTTTTGCTCCTGCCGGTCAGCGCCTCGCGCGCTACAGCAGCCTCGCCACCCAGGGAAAGCATCTCTTGTTTTAGTATATTAGCCACTATACTGGAAACCGCGTTCATTCTCACCAGGTAATTTTGCGCCTTAGGCAACATGATCCCGATGCCATAAGGATCGACTTTGATCTCCTGCATTATATGTTTTACTTCGTCTGGATGTTTTATTTGGAAGATGCGCATCGGAAATTCTTACTTAGGTGAGGTCCGCTTTCTCTATGCCAAGTAATCGTTTTACTTCTTCACCGCCCAAAACCTCTTTCTCAAGAAGCGCTGCGGATAAGATCTTTAATTTATCCACATTTTCATTAAGCAAAGCCTTCGCCTTTAGATAAGACTCATCCACTATCCTTTTTACTTCCGAGTCAATAATATGCGCGGTCTCGTCGCTATAATTCTTCTCCTCCATAATATCACGCCCCAGGAATATCAGGCCTTCTCTTCTGCCTAAGGTAACATTACCTAATTTTTCCGACATCCCGAATTGCATGACCATACGCCGCGCCATCTGCGTGGCCGTTTCCAGGTCATTCTGCGCACCGGTAGTAACCTCATTTAAATTTATCTCCTCGGATGCGCGGCCGCCCAGCATCATTGCGATCTCCTGAATGAGCTGGCTCTTTGTCCAGTAGTGCCTGTCTTCTAAGGGCGGTGTAAATGTGTAACCGCCGGCCAGGCCACGGGGGATTATGGAAACTTTTTTCAATGGATTGACTTCCGGCAAAATCAAAGATAAAAGCGCATGCCCTGCCTCGTGAAGCGCTGTGATCTCTTTTTCTTTCTTGGATATAATATGGCTCTTCTTTTCCGGGCCCATCAATACTCTCTCTACGGATTTCTCAAGGTCGATCATCTCGACCGATTCTTTATTATGCCTGGCAGCCAATAAAGCCGCCTCATTACAAAGATTAGCCAGGTCTGCTCCGGAGAATCCCGGGGTCTGGCTGGCGATCGATTTTAAATCTACCTGCGGCGAAAGTTTTATTTTACGCGTGTGCACTTTCAGGATCTCTTCGCGGCCCTTGATATCCGGCAGATTTACAATGATATGCCGGTCAAACCTTCCCGGGCGTAATAGCGCCGGGTCTAATGTATCCGGACGGTTAGTAGCAGCGATCAGTATCAACCCGCCGCCGGCATCGAAACCATCCATCTCTACTAGAAGGGCATTCAGAGTCTGTTCTCTTTCGTCGTGCCCGCCGCCGATACCGGAAAAACGCAGGCGCCCTACCGCATCAATTTCATCAATAAAAATAATCGCTCCCTTACCGGAAACTTTAGCTGCCTTACGCCCCTGCTCGAATAAATCCCGTACGCGCGAGGCACCCACGCCGACAAACATCTCTACAAAATCCGAGCCGCTGATGGAAAAAAACGGCACTCCTGCCTCACCGGCAACTGCCTTGGCGATCAGGGTCTTTCCGCATCCCGGCGGGCCGACCAACAAAACGCCCTTGGGGATTTTTCCTCCCAGCCTCTGGAATTTCCTCGGATCCTTTAAAAATTCAATGACCTCTTTTAATTCTTCCTTGGCCTCATCTACGCCGGCGACATCATTAAAAGTAACTTTTTCGTCGTCTTTTTCGCTGTGCATTTTAGGGCGCACCTTGCCGAAAGATAAAACCTTACTGCCAAACTGTTCCCCGCGCGCAGCCATCATCCACCAGAAAAATATCAGCAATAAGATCGGCCCTAAATTAAAAAACAATGTCGCCCAAAATGTGCGCGGTGGTTTTACCTCAAAATTCTTCAGGTTTTGGCGCATCAGGCTAAGCAGCTCCGTATCATTATCGGGGATATTGACAAAAAATTTGGCATTATTGGTAAATTCGCCCTGTAGAATGGTCTCTGTTTTAGCCACGGACTTGATACTCTGGGGGTTATCTTTTAGCGCCTTGTAGAATTCGCTGTAGGATATCTCTTTAGGCACACCTGTTATCGGTACGCTTATATAATTGACTATAAGGATAAAGACAATAAAGGCTATTATCCATCCGAACGGAAAACGCCCGAAAACGTTGTTTTTCTTGAGGTTTAGCTTCTTGTTATTTTTATTTGCCATTTTAAATTGCCTTTCTTTAGAAAATTTATTATATACGCAAATAGCTATAAAATCAAGTATTTAGTTAGCTATTTTTGCGGTAAAATTTAAGGGAGGCCTTCTCTTTTGCTACTCTTATGCCGCGGGGAAGGTCGACTATGGAATTTACTGGACGGTTTAAAATCAGGTCTTCGAGCTCTCTCATATGCTGAAAAGTGATCCTGCGCGTATCGCCTTTTAATGCCGTGATCCTCATCCTTAATATCAACCTCTGCATTGCCGGGTGCAACTTCGATAATTTCTTTAAATTGACCTTACGGGAAAAAATCCTTTGCCTAGAAACAGCTTGCCGGCTCAAATAATCATAATCGAAGGCAAGGCTCTCTGCGGTATTGCTTAAGATCTCTTTGATATTTTTATTGTATTCCTTGGCCAGCAAAGGCAGCAGTTTATTCCTGATCCTGTTCCTGAAATAAATATCTTCCTGGTTTGAGGCATCGATGACCGCTTTGATTTTTTTGCGCTTCAGGAACGCCTCTATCTCCTGCCTTCTTACCCCCAGGAGCGGACGGATAAAATCAACGCCCGCGATCCTTCTTTTCGGTAAAATGCCTGAGAGGCCGTATAGCCCGGCGCCCCTTAAGATGCGCATCAAAACAGTCTCTGCCTGGTCATCAAGATTATGGCCCAGGGCGATTTTATTCGCCTTTATTTTTTTAGCTGTCCCGGATAAAAAATTTAAACGCGCGTTCCTGGCTATTTCTTCAACGGAACCTTTTCCGGATAATTTCTTAACATCGACTTGCCCCGAAGTTATAGGTATATTAAGACGAGCGGCTAGCCCTTCTACAAATTTCCTGTCCCCGGAAGAATCTTTTCTTAACATATGATCCAGATGCGCGATATGCAGGCTGATTTTATATGTACTTTTGAGGCTGTTTAATAAATAAATCAGCGCGACGGAATCCGGCCCCCCTGATACTCCCACAAGGATCTTATCGTGCTTACGGATCAAATCATATCTTTTGACAGTATTCTTTAAATTATCTAAAATCATCTGAAAAAGGAGGGATTAAAAATCTCGGAATTTCTGGGGGTTCTTCGCAAAAGCTACGGCCGATTCTTTGGATATCAAGCCTTTCTGTAACAATTCCAGGATCGAATCGTCCATCGTATGCATGCCGGACTGGGAACCTGCCTGCATATATCCATGGATTTGCGACAGCTGGGCAGTCCTGATCAGATTTTTTATGGCAGAGTTAGCCACTAAGACTTCCGTGGCTGCGACCCTTGCCTCGCGGCCCACGCGCGGTATCAATGCCTGCACGATAATTCCTTCCAAACACCCGGCAAGTTGGGTGCGGACCTGAGTCTGTTGTTCTTCGGGATAAACGTCAATTATCCTGTTTATACACTCTACGGCGTCGGGCGTACTTAATGTGCTTAAGATCAAATGGCCGGTTTCAGCAGCAGTAATTACCATTGATATCGAATCCAGGTCGCGCATTTCTCCGACAAGGATCACATTAGGGTCCTGGCGCAAAACATGCTTCAGCGCGGAAGCAAAAGATAAAGTATCCACGCCTACTTCCCTCTGCTTTATAACACTCTTATTGGATTGATGAATATATTCTATCGGATCCTCGATGCTGACGATAACGCATCTGCGTTCCTTGCTTATCAGGTCGATCATTGCTGCCAGAGTAGTGGTCTTGCCGCTTCCGGAGGGGCCTGCGATAATAATAAGCCCGCCCCTCCTTCTGGATAAATCTTCCAATACTAATGGCAGCCCCAGATCCTTAATACTCCTTATTTCCGGCGGGATAGCCCTAAAGGCAGCTTCAAGGTTGCCTTTATCAAGATGGATATTACCTCTAAAACGCTTGCCCTCCGGAATACTATAAGAGAAATCCAACTCCAGAGTATTCTCGAATTCAGACTTTTGTTTTTCCGTCATAATCGACAGGATCATGCTCCTTAAATCATCAGCAGCAATAGGGGATATATCGAGATTGGTCAATTGGCCTTCTATGCGCAGCACCGGCACGTGATCAGCGACTAAATGAATGTCTGAAGCATTCTTTTGAATTGCCGCGCGCAAAATATGGTTTATATCAAGCGCCTGTGTATATTGTTCCAAAGCTGTGATATCTTTTTCATGAATAGCTTCAAAGACCATCACATGAAAATAAAGGTTACCTTTCTTAACTTCATCTATTCTTTTTATGCTTCCTTTAGCTCTGACAGGCTCTGACAGATGCGGCAGAAGGATTTCGGTTTCGATAGCCGTGCCAAGAGGGATCAATTTAGGGCTTTCAAAAGAAACACCCTTTGAGCTGATATCTACCGTAGTAACAGTTTCAGTAGTTGCCGTTTCTTGTCCGGAAATTTTATAACGGATAGTAAGCTTAGCTAACTGTCTCCTCTTGGCCCTCTTTTCTACCATCGCCTATTCCTCCTACTTGCCCGCTGCCTGATTATCCATCTGCTGCATGCCGCCGCCCATCATCGGCATCTGGCCTTTCATCATCGGCATCTGGCCTTTCATCATTTTGCCCTTCATCATCATACAAGGCATCTTGCCTTGCATCATATCCATCATCGGGCAACGGCCGCTGCTCATTGCATAAACCCCTGTCCCTAAAACGAGTGCCGAAGAAATCCATAATAATACTGCCAGGACATAGCCAAAAGCTTTCAATGGCGGTGATTCCAGCTTGCGCACCGCAAACAAAACAAAAAAGCTGATAGTTAAAAACAAGGTTGCGGGAACAATAGCAAATAAACCCATTATATTCCCCATTCTTTCCTCCTTTTTTTAATCCCTTAAGGATTATTTTTTCTTAATGTTTCCAATACGTTGACCAAAAGATATAAAGCTACCGAACAGAATAAGCCCTTCGCGAGAAAATACCAGGGGACCGCCTCATTTGAGAAATTGCCCTTAAAAACTTCATTACCAAGCAGGAAAGAATATAGGCAAATAAGAAATACAAGAATAGCTACTACGGAAACAAAAACTTTTAAATTTTTCATAGCTATCTCCTTTGTGGGTAAGCGGCGGCGACTGGTACTCCATACGGAGTACTGCGTCGCACACAAGTAAAGTGGCGGCGACTGGATTTAAACCAGTGACAAATCGGGTATGAGCCGACTACTCTATCAGGCTGAGTTACGCCGCCCTATCTAAAAAGAGCCCTACTGGCTCAAACTTTTACGCAATTGATATTCCACGTAAGTAGCCAGGACTTCCTGGACTTTTACCGACGGAAGAACAACAAAATAATGGCTGATTACGGCATGGCCTATTTCATGGCCGAGTATTTCACGCTTAAAATCATTTGCGGATATATAAATGGTGTTAAGGTCGTAAACATAAAAAGAATGCCAGCTGTTAAGGTCTTTATTAAATAAATTACTATATATACCGTTTAATTGTTCCTGATCCCGGGCAATCTTGATATTGCCTCTAAAACTAAAAAGGTTCATGTCTAGTATATCACAGACCCGCAAGAAAAGCGTATCCACCATACTAGCAAGTTCCGTATTGGAATTATCGCTATTCTCTATAGACTCACCCGCCAGCACCTTATCGGATAAGCCGATATTTAACTGTTTAACGAGAGTAAAGACGTCTAAGCGCGGCGCATAATAAATAGTAAAATGCTTGCCTTCTATTTTGTTCGCCGGCCCAAAGCCATCATCAATGGGGTAAACATAGCGTACGTTACTGCCAAAGAAAAGAAAAAATATTATTATTAGTAGCGCCCTAAGAGCCTTGCGAGTTGACATTATGTTTTAAAATAACGCACGACCCTGCTTAATTCTTCCGAAATCTTTTTTAACTCTGTAAGTATCGGCCGTTTCATTTCCGATATTTCATGTTCGGAAAGCTTCTCTAATTTATCTTTTAAAGAAACAGAATTATCCTTTAGCTCTTTTAATTCCTCCCTTATCTTCTTAACCATACTATTAAAAACCCCGGCTAATTCCTGCAGCTGGTCTAGATGGCGCAGGCGGAAATCCGACGAGAAATCCCCGTTTTCTAATTCCTGTAAAGCTTTCTTAAAGCGGTAGAGGGGCCCGGCAATCTTATGCGAAATAAATAAAGTAACGGCTATGGTAGCGAGGCTGACGATAATGGTAACTATTACAACCGTCTGGACAAGGACCGGCAATATGAAATCTGCGGTTGTACGCACTACTACGCGGGAATTTACGATAGAAACCGTAGTTGACTGCATCAGTAAAAAATAGAGTATCCCGATAAAAAGCAACCCGCCGACAGCGACTAATGCGCAAAACTTCAAGATAAACTTGACTTGGAATTCTTTTTCAATGAAATATTGCTTTCTTCTACCGACCTTGGTATTCAGATTATCCATTCTTGCCCCCTATTTATTGTTCTTTAATAATTCGCCGTTAATTTCTACGCAGGAATTTTTACGCAAATCCGATATCCACTCATTCATCTTTTTGGCTTCTTCGCGTTTTGCAACCTCCCATTTTACCTGCTGGTACATCTGATCATAGGTCTTATCGGTCTTGCCTTCCTTAAGCATGCTCTTATAAGTATCTTCTATGGCTTTATCACTGACGAAAGGGGCACCGGAAAGTTCTTTAGATTTTTGATCGAGGGCAAGTTTTAGAAGCGACTGCTCCCAGAACCTCTCGATCATCATGAGAAAACTTTTATCTTTATCCAGGCCTTTTCGTCCGGCGTCCTGTAAAATAAGCTTACGGTTAATCAGATTATTTAAAAAAGCTTTCCTTGATTCAAGGGTATCTGTCCTGCCAAAAACAGAATCCTTAAATTCCTCCTCGAATTCTGCCTTGGAGATTTCATAATTATTAATTTTTACCAGGGTATCTGTTTTTACGGCCGGCTTCCCGCAGCCGAAAACGAGTATTGAGCATACCAGTAAAACTATATATTTCTTCATTCTGGCTCCTTTCGTTTGATATCTTGAATATTATACTATACTTTCAGTAAAATTCTACAAAAAAAGGGCAAATTTTAATTTGCCCTTTGGATTTGTTTTAAGTTTATACGGTTATCTCTGTATTAATTTATATGCTAGTGCCCTTTTTCTTCTTTTTTATCCCTTCTAATATCGGCAAGAGGCCATCGTGACCGGTAATATTTAGCCCACCGTCGAGGAATTTATAAGCATCTTCGCCCAAATTAAACACACTATCAAAAGCAGCGGTGTCTAACGGGGTGAGAGGCTGATAATGCAAAACTCCCCCATTGAAATCTGCGGAGGTGGCCATATCAAGCGGGGTCACCCCTCTGGTAATAACCAATATTTCCTGCACAGGCCAGATGTACTTAATATCTAACAAGAGCCCTGTGATGTTATTGGGGGCGCCAGTACTTTTAGTTATACCTTTTGGCCAAATCTGTTTTATACCATTGTTATCAGCTTTTGAACCGTCTAACGGGCTGACACAATTTAGATCTGAATCATTATAGAAGACATATCCCGGAGGATTAAGCGAAGCAGGATCACTATTCGTATTATAAATATATGGCGAAGGTTGAACTCCTGTGACAGCTGTTGTTCCCGGACGGACAATACCCTCAAACATACCGCTAATGCCTAATGGCCCATTGCCGTCAAGTGTATCTATCGTATAACCCTTGGAAGCAGAGCTGCCTCCCATTTCAATCGTCAGGCCTGCGAGAGGCAATGTTTCACCAACAGGTATCATATAAGAAGGCACAGCGGAATTCACGCCGCCGTTTAATGCCTGGATATTTATTTTAAGCGGATTATAAGTAGTGACGCTTGCAGGTGTGCCTACGCCGATTGTGCCCTTAGGTGCTCCAATGTATGAATATCCACCGGCAATCACATTCGGTCCGGGCGCTAAATTCGGCAAGCCAACCATGATCGCTGAGAAATAATCAAACCCGGGGACCGTGTTCCATGGAGTGCCTGTAAGGTCCATTAAAAATTCTTCTGCTATATATTGGGCAAAATACCGGAAAGATCCGGTCCCTAAATGATCGAATAATGCATCTAAATCTTCCTGGGACACCGCCGGGCACCAGCCAAAACCGGCATAAATCGAACCATTTGTGCTCTGCAGGAATACGCCGCCGCGCGGAGAAACGACTGAATTAATTATCATATCACCGTCGGAGATTATATGGATTATGCCATTATTTGCCGCGACTGAGAAACCTAAAGCTAATACTTGATTATCGGGGCTACCTAAGAAGATCGGTAGATAAAGGCCAAGGATTATGTCATTTAATTCACTGATGTAAATATCGCCCCGATCCCAAGAGAATGCGCTTAAAGTTTTGACATCGGTAGTGATAGGTAATAAGGACTCGCCGATATTATTCCTGGCTACCAGTATCAGGTATTTAGCTTTCACAATGCCATCCGCATCCTTGATTGAGCTATTTCCATCAAGCCCAAGCGTTACCGCAGCTACTAAATCAGCGCTAACATTACCCATAGTAATGTCACCGTCTAAAGAACCTAAAAGCACGGCGCTAGAATATGATTCCACCGAACCTAAGTAACCGACATAAATAGGTGAACCGCCGAAGAAATAATTACTTACTAAAGAAGCTATTAATTGTATGGCGTCAACATTACCGCCTGAAGCCGACACGTCAGCAGCATAAATATCGTTACCGGCTAATAGGGCAACTAAGGCATAACCGTAAGCTAAAGGTGAAGTTACCGCGGAGACTTTTCCATAGGCAAGAATATCGCCGCCAGCCAAACCTATTACACCAGCATATCCGCTACCCGCATCAGCGCTTACTGTGCTATTAGCACCAATGTAAATCGTATTGCCGGCTAATAAACTTACTAAGGCTGTTCCATAGCCAATGACTTTCGCTTCTATGTTGCTTGCGAATAAATTAATATCGCCTGTGGCATTCATTACTACCAGGGCTGATGTCACGCCGCTGCCGACCTGGGCGAGGATGTTGCTAAAAGCTAAATTGATATCGCCGTGATGATTCCATCTAGAGCCGGCATCTAAGGTTACTTCGGCATGGCCGTAAGCGAATACTTTAGAGGTAAGGTTTGAGAAGAGTAAATTGATATCGTCTCTGGCATCAAGCGCTACCCTGGCTTTACCGAAGACGGTCTGGGCAAGGATATTGCTAAAAGTTAAGTTAATGTCATCACCAGCGTCTAAGTCTACTGTTGCGTTACCGAAGATGGTCTTGGCATTAATTGTACTTAAGAAGGCGTTGATGTCGTGGCCGGCGTTAAGATAGACGCTTGCCGGGCCAAAAGTATTCAAGGCATTGATAGTTGCATAAGCTAAATTAATATCGCCTGTGGCATTCATTACTACCAGGGCTGATGTCACGCCGCTGCCGACCTGGGCGAGGATGTTGCTAAAAGCTAAATTGATATCGCCGTGATGATTCCATCTAGAGCCGGCATCT
>Ga0265297_10004970_pt1 | contig 20944 bp, 20 predicted proteins | sample Munlanlwell13791_FD_192502 | JGI IMG/M metagenome (GOLD analysis project Ga0265297, IMG submission 192502) | Leachate microbial communities from a municipal landfill in Southern Ontario, Canada - Leachate well 137-91 | ecosystem: Engineered > Solid waste > Landfill > Unclassified | place...
AAGCTCAAAGCACAAAGCTTAAAGCGGAAAGCTCTCTGCTTTAGGCTTTTGGCTTTCTGCTTTCACACCTCTACCCTCGAGAACATCCAAGTACCCAGAATCAACAACACCGACGCACCGGCGAAAAGCACCGCCGCGTCCAGACCGAAACCGAAATCGCCTCCATTCACGAGCGCGATACGCAGCGCGTCGACCCCGTAAGACAGCGGGTCTATCCGTGAGATGACAGCAACGGCGCCGGGCAGGCCTTTTAGCGGGAACAGCGCGCCGGACAGGAAGAAAAGCGGCATGAGCAGGAAATTCATGATCAGCGGAAAGGCGTGCATGTCGGTGAGCTTGACCGCGATCACCATCCCCAACGAGGAGAAGAATATGGCCGTGCCGGCCATAAATACCAGAGCGACGGGCAAGAGCCACAGGCTCTGCGGCCGGAACCCGACGAGCATCGCCAGCAACATGACCACGACGCCCTGGAGCGTCGCCGCCGTCGCTCCGCCCAGGGTCTTGCCGAGCATGATCGCCCAACGCGGCACCGGCGCGGCGAGCGTTTCCTTGAGGAACCCGAACTGCCGGTCCCAGATGAGCTCGATCCCGGAAAACACCGCCATGAACATGACCGACATGGCGATGATTCCAGGGGCCATGAACTGGATGTAGTTACCGCCGCCGGCGCGCGCGTAAATCGGCCCGAAACCGAAGCCAAGCGCGATCAAGAAAAGCGCCGGCTGTCCCAGGGAGCCAATCATCCTTGGTTTGGAGCGCCAATACCGCTTGAGTTGACGCAGCCACATGACGTAAATCACGGCGGACATCTTCATAATCATCTCCAACCGCGGGCGCGCATCGCTCCGCGCATCCGATCCGAAGCATCGGCATCCTGATCACGGATACCTTTGCCAGTGAGCGACAAGAAGGCCTCCTCGAGCGATGCCGCGCCCGTCCGCGCCATGAGCTCTTCGACCGTGCCTCCCACGACGATCTTGCCGCGGTCGATGATCGCCACCCTATCGGCCACGTGTTCGGCCTCTTCCATGTAATGCGTGGTCAGGAAAACGGTGACGCTCTTCTCTTTATTCAGCTGCTTGATGTGCTCCCAGATGTGATACCTAGTCTGGGGATCGAGGCCCAGCGTCGGCTCATCGAGGAACAGGATGCGCGGATGGTGCAGGAAACCGCGAGCGATCTCCAGCCGGCGCTTCATGCCGCCGGAAAACTTCTTCACCAGATCGTTCCTGCGATCTGCCAACTCCATCAGTTCGAGCATCCTGTCGATACGTTCGCGCCGCAACTGTTTCGGCAGACCGTAAAGCACCCCATGAAACTCGAGATTCTCGAACGCCGTCAGCTCCTCGTCCAGACTCGGATCCTGAAAGACTATCCCGAACGACGCGCGTGCCGCGTCGCGGTCTTCCGACGGATCGGCGCCGTTCAGCCGCATCTCGCCGGAGGTCGGCTTGAGCAGCGTAGTCAGCATCTTGATGGTCGTCGTCTTACCGGCGCCGTTCGGACCCAGAAACGCGAAAATCTCGCCTTCAGCCACCTCGAAAGAGACGTCATCAACGGCGGTGAAACCGTTATACTTCTTGGTCAGGTTCTTCACGGAAATCATGGCGTTAAGGATATCACGGGCGCCGCCTAAACAAAAAACGGGGCTTCTGCCCCCTGCACCACTCCCGCAAACCAGTCCCGCGCACCACTCGATACTCTCGGGTGCACGGTCCGGTTTGCGGTCAGGTGCAGGGCAAGCCTTCTACCCCTCCTACCTCCCGCTTCATTCAAAAAACGCCACTCGGGCGCCATCTCTTCCATACTTCCCCGCTTTCCCCGCTCTCTACTTCACCGCCACCACCGCCGGACCTCCGGAGATGTAATCCACCCGGCTGACCGGTACGAATCCCAGTCCGCTGACGTGCGCGTCAATGTTTTCCATCGCCTGCACCGAGACCATCTCGAGATCGAGCTTCTGTCCCTGTTCCCGCAGCTCCGAAAGCCGCTCCTCCGCCGCCTTGATGGCGAATCCTTTCGTCGCGGTGCGGTTGTTCATCGCCAGGTAGCCGGCGAACAAACACAACACCATGCTGGCCAGAGTCACGTTGACGACCACGACCAAATTCACCCTCCGCCAGGTCCTGACCCTGACGGCGGCAGCCGCTCCGCCCGTTGTCTTCCTTCGATTGATCATGTCAGTCACGATTTTCGCAGCGTCCGCAGCTTCGCGCTGCGCGCCCGCGGATTCTCCGCGATCTCCGCGTCCGACGGTACGATCGGCCTCTTCGTGATCGCTTCCGCCTCTCCGGCCTTCGTCTTTTCTCGGACGAATTCCTTGACGATTCTGTCCTCTAACGAATGGAACGAGATGACCGCCAGCCGTCCGCCGGCATCCATGGCCCGGAACAGTTCCGGCAGCACTTCCTTCAGACCGTCGAGCTCGTCATTCACCGCGATGCGCAGCGCCTGGAAGGTCTGAGTGGCCGGATGGATCCTCCCGCGCCTCCGTCTCGCGACGACGGCGCCGGCTACCACCTCCGCCAGCTGCAAGGTCGAAATGATGTGCCCCTTCCTTCTGGCGTAGACTATCGCCTCCGCGATACGCCGCGCTTCACGCTCCTCGCCGTACCGCCAAAGCAGTTTCGCCAGTCCGTCCGCAGTCTCGCCGTTGACGATCTCGGCGGCTGTCAGCGGACCCGAACGGTCGTAGCGCATGTCGAGCGGCCCGTCCTGCCGGAAGCTGAATCCGCGCGATGGATCATCGATCTCCATCGACGAATAACCGAGGTCGAGAAGTGCCGCCTGAAACGGCCCGAAGGAGGTGGAGAGGAGGACCTGTTCGAAGTTCCGATAGTTCCTGCGGACAAGCATGGCGCGGGAACCGAAACGTTCGAGCTTCCTGCGGGCCGTTTCAAGCGCAGCTTCATCGAGATCGAAGCCCAGTAGCCGACCGTCCGGAGCAGTGCGTTCAAGTATCGCCTCGGCATGTCCGCCGCCGCCGACCGTGCAGTCGACGACGTTCATGCCCGGCTTGAGCGCCAGCGCTTCGACGATCTCGTTCAAAAGGACGGGAATGTGTTTTTGTTTTTCACCGGGGCCAGCCATACCTTCTTCAGACGCCGAGCTCCCCCATCCGCTCGGCGATCTCACCGGCATCCTTTTCAGTCTTGGCTTTGTATTTTTCCCAGGCTGCCTTGTCCCAGATTTCCATCCGGCTGTACAGCCCGGCGATGACCGCGTCTTTGGCGAGTCCCGCGTATTTACGCAGGTACTCCGGGATGACCACCCGGCCCTGACTGTCGGTCCTGACATCGACCGCACCGGCGAGCATCAAACGCGCGAAGGCGCGCGAGTCAGCCTGGCTCATCGGCAAGGCGGCGAGCTTTTCAGCGAGCTTCTTCCATTCGGCCGATGAAAAGACGAAAAGGCAGTTGTCGAGTCCCCTCGTCACAACCGCTCCACTCGAGAGCTGCTTGCGGAATCTGACCGGAATCGCAAGCCGCCCCTTCTCATCGATCGAATGCTGGTACTCGCCTATGAACATTGTTTTTGATGTTCAGAGCAGGGCCTTGCGGAGACAATTTGAGCTTAACGCCACTTATCCCCACTTCTCCCCACTTCCCTTTCAATATACACCACAAAAACCCGCTGGTCAACAATATTTGCCTTAGTTATCCACATTAGGAGCTGAAAGCTTAGAGCCTAAAGCTGAAAGCGATCCCTGTTAGTGCTTTCAGCTTTTTGCTTTAAGCTTTGAGCTTTCTGCCATTAACTTTCAGGCTTTCTAATAAAAAATGCGCGCAAGGTGCGCGCGAGAAGATGTCGACTTGTCAGCCGTTCTCGTCGAGGGAATCGAAGAACGCGATCTGCCCTGGATCGGCCTGGGTCACCAGAGCCATCCCCTCCCGGACGGCGGCCTGGACGCTCGAATCGATGTCGGCGAGCCTGATCTCGACGGCCGAATCCGTCTCCTTGATTTCCTCCACGGAGCCGACCACCACCAGATCAAACGGCCTCGCACCTACCATGTCCTCCATGACGACCATCGGAAGCCGGCCGATACGAACCACGTTGACACCGGCGGTCAGCACTCGTTCTCGTTCCGTGCCCATCGCAACCTCCTTTACGAGCGGGACTCGTGACTATGCGACATCCATCATGGCTTGTCAACTCCGGGATGAAAATACACTCCCCAAGCCTGGCTTGACGCCTCTTATGAAGCCAGGCATGAAAAAAATCTGTCAACCATCAGGATATGAAAATGCCGCGGGCGGAAAGCCTGCGGCGCGGTTCATGCGGTCGGTATATCGCGGCCGGCCAAGAACAGGACTTGATGCGCGTCCGTGCCGGTCAACCTGGCCAGCTCCACGCCGATCGACGGCCGCTCCCATTCAGGGATGGGCCGCGTCTCATCGACGAGCACCGATGCGGCAAAATCCGGATCATCCGAATCCAGGATCACCTCTTGTACGCCAGCCGCGCGCCCGAAGACCAGCAGGGCTGGCGCGCCGTCCTCGTCCGTGATGCGCTTGACGATGTACCTGCTCGCGCCGGCGGCGATGAAGACCCCGACGAAGGGATGCTCCCTTGTGAATGAGCTGAAGTCCGTGAGTGTCGCCATGGCGTCCTCCGTATAGATGACGTCGGTCCGACCGTAGCAGACTCCGCCCCAACGTTCAACCTACGCCGGGAAACCGTACCACAGCATGAAAGCGAGGACCGCCTGAAACGGCAGGCCGTAATGAAGCGGCAGCCGGATCCCTATGGCGGCGTGTGCACGGTCATGCAGATCCGAGAGGAAGCCGAAAAGTCTGCGCTTGAATATCGTCTCAATGCCGAACAGGACATCAGGCAGGATGGATCCGGCTATCGCGACAACCAGGTGCCACTGCAATCCCCCCGTAGCCGAGACAAGTGCGAACATCGCCGACATCAGCAGGAAGTCACCGGCGAAAACCGGCGCGGCTCTCAATACCGGCGACCGACCGTTCTTGACCCATTCCCCTATCGGTTCATCGCCATGCGGGACGGCATCGCCCAAATAATGCAAAACCAACCCGACCGCGAACGCCGCGGCGGGATTGTGGATGCCGAGTGCCGTGACCGCCGTCAAACCGATGGCGGAGTGGACGGTGAGGAACATTTATTAATCCGATTAATCGAGCGCCGGTACCAGGTTCTTCCTGTGTGCAAGTCGTATGACTTGTACACAGGAATGTACCTGGTACCCATAGAAAGCACGTCACTCTTGGCACAGCTATACCGGAGCGGATGCGAAGCTCCCTAGGAGCAGTTAGGCTTGTGGGAGGACCCCCTGGTCCGCCGCAGTATTCGCCTCTTCCTGTGATAACTGACTGCGAACCGATGCGCTTCATCTCGAACTTGCTGCAGGAGCGGCTTGAACGTGCGGATCAGACGGGAGAGTTCGATGTCTGACTTATCATACACCAATTCGTCCTGCTTGCGATCGAAACCCTTGGCGATGCCGACGAGCGGGATATGAAGATCATATCCCTCTAGCACTTTCTTGGCTACGTTCAGCTGCCCTTTCCCGCCGTCGACCAATATCAAATCAGGCAGCGACCAGCTTTCGAGCTGTCGAGCTGTCGCGCTGTCGCGCTTCTTCAGATGTCCGAACCTCCTCCCCTGCACCGCTCGCTTCGCTCGGGTGCAGGGCAAGCCCTTCTCCCCTTCACCGTGCCCGAACCTCCTGCGCAAGACCTCCTCGAGCATGGCCGTATCGTTCGAACCGACCACGGTCTTTATCTTGAACTTCCGATACTCCGACTTCTTCGACCGTCCGTCCTCGAACACGACCATGCTGCCCACCGCATCCTGGCCGGATATGTTCGAGATGTCGTAACCTTCGACGCGGCCGAAGACGTCGATGAACTGCTTCAGATCCGCGTCGTCGCGCTTCATCACCGCCATGTCGCGGACGTGTTCGAGCGCCCAAAGCCGGTCGCGGTACGCGGCGGCGGTCTCGAAATCGCTCCGGTCGGCGGCCGCCTTCATGTTGCGCTTCAGTGCCCGCAGCGCCTCTCCCCTCTTCCCGTCGAAATAGCGCATCAGTCCGCGGATGATGACCTTATAATCGCGCGAGGAAATGCTGCCGGTGCAGACGCCTGGACATTGACCGATATGCACGTAAAAGCACGGTCGTCCGCTCCCGGGCCGGCAAGTCGTCCACGGAAAGGCCTTGCGGAGAGCGTCGAGCGCCGCCTGCACCGCGCCAGCGGAACCGAACGGACCGAACGTCTTCAGGAACTGGCGTTTCGGCATGCGCACCAGCTCATACTCCCTGATCAGCACCGGCCGCGGATATTCCTCGCGCGTGAACGCCAGATGGATGCGGCTCTTGTCGTCCTTCTCGCGCACGTTGTACGGCGGCTGCAGCTTCTTGATGTATTTCGATTCCAGGATGAGCGCTTCGACCGCGGTCGGCGTCTCTTCCCAATCGATCGCCCGGATCTTCTTCACCATGTCCGCGATGCGCGCGTCGGCCGGCCGCACGAAATAACTCGAAACGCGCGTGCGCAAAGATGTCGCCTTGCCCACGTACATGATCTTCCCGGCTGCATCCTTCATGAAATAGACTCCGGGGCGCGGCGGAAGCTCTGACTCCTTCAATTTAATGTTTTCAGGAAAAACCATATCGGTCGGTCCTTGACCATAGCATAAACGCGGCACCGGTCCAAGACTCGACGGGTCGGGAAGCAGGTGCGGCTGATACTGCCCTCACCGCGCGTCGATGAGATGTTTTTGCGGCGCGACCCCCGGTCAATTGACACTGGCAGCGGAATGAGGTAATCTGATATGTCTTCCTTCAAAAAAAAGAAAGAGGAGGCGCACGATGGGATACGAATGCTTGGCGTTTTTGCTAGTTATCGTGATAACCATCGCTTTGGTCTTGAACATGCTCCAGCGATTTCAGGCTGACGATGGCGAACACCGCGATTGCGGCGGAAACGATCACCGCACCGAAGGGACATGCAGTCCGGGGTACGGCTATTCCCCATCGGATTCGTATTCTCACGGCAGTGACGACTCGACAACCGACGAGCCAGGAGGGACGGAGGAACCGCAGGGATCCTGTGACCAGTGCAACGAAGACGGCGTCGAACAGCCGCGAATGGGCTACGGAGTAACGCCGGGCCGCAAGGACACGGATTGCTTGGGACGACCTGGCTACACGACATCGGACGGCGAATTCGTCCGCGAGGACACGGATTGCTTGGGACGGCCGGGCTACCGGCACGAGGATGGCAGTTTCGACCGCCAGGACACGGACTGCTGGGGACGGCCTGGCATCACGACGTCGGACGGCGAATTCGTCCGCGAGGACACGGATTGCTGGGGACGGCCGGGCTACCGGCACGAGGACGGCAGCTTCGTCCGCGAGGACACGGAGTTCATCTCGCCGATCTCGGGCGAGACACGCAAAGTCTACAAGGACTGACGGCACGCATTCAGAGGGCTACGGCCCTCTTTTTCATTCGACGCCTTCCTTCTAGGCTCCCTGGCGCTTGAGCTCTTTGGCTTTCACGACCTTCGCTCTCTCATCTTTCATTCCCAATGCCCTCTTCAAGTACTTCGCTGTGTGCGTGTCGGCGTATTTCGCCACTTCCTCCGGCGTGCCGACCGCGACCACGCGGCCGCCGCCCTCCCCGCCTTCAGGCCCCAGGTCGATGACGTGGTCCGCCACCTTGATGACGTCGAGGTTGTGCTCGATGACCACGACCGAGTTGCCGCGGTCGACGAGATGCTGGAGGATCTCCAGCAGACGACGCACGTCCTCGAAGTGCAGTCCGGTCGTCGGCTCGTCGAGGATATAGAGCGTCCGTCCGGTCTGGCGCTTCGATAATTCGTTGGCGAGCTTGACGCGCTGCGCCTCGCCGCCCGAAAGCGTAGTCGCCGACTGCCCCAGCTCGAGATAACCGAGTCCGACCTTGTTGAGGACGCTGATCTTGTCGTAGACCTGGGGGATCTCTTCGAAGTACTTCTCCGCGTCGTCGATGGTCATCGTCAACACGTCGTAGATGCTCTTGTCATGCCATTTCACTTCGAGCGTCTCGCGGTCGAAACGCCTCCCGCCGCAGACGTCGCAGGTGACGTACACCGTCGGCAAAAAATGCATCTCGATGGCGATGGTGCCGTTCCCTTCGCAGTTCTCGCAGCGCCCGCCGGGCACGTTGAAACTGAACCGGCCGGGGCGGTAGCCGCGGAATCTCGCCTCTTCGCTTGCCGCGAACAGTTCGCGGATCGGCGTGAACGCGCCGGTGTAGGTCGCCGGATTCGAGCGCGGCGTACGGCCGATGGGCGATTGGTCCACTAGGACGACGCGATCGATGAACTCGGTCCCCAGGACGGCCCGGTGCGCGCCGACAGGATGCTTCGACAGGTTGAGCCGGTTCGATATGGTCTTGTAGAGGATCTCGTCCACGAGCGTGCTCTTGCCCGAACCGGAGACGCCGGTCACGCAGACGAACTTGCGCAGAGGGATCTCGACGTCGATGTTCTTGAGGTTGTTCTCCCGGGCGCCCATGATCCTGATGGATTCCTTCATCTTGGTGCGCCGCACCGCCGGGATCGGGATCTTCCGCTCGCCACGGATATACTTGGCGGTCAGCGAATCCGGGTGCTCAAAGACCGCCTCCGCCGGTCCCTGGGCGACGATCTCGCCGCCGTGCTTGCCCGCGCCCGGTCCGAAATCCACGATGTAGTCGGCGGACAGGATGGTGTCCTCGTCATGTTCGACGACGATGATGGTGTTGCCGATATCGCGCAGGTGCTTCAGCGTCGCGATCAGCGCGTCATTGTCCTTCTGATGCAGGCCGATCGACGGCTCATCGAGGACGTACAGCGCGCCGACAAGACCGGAACCGATCTGCGACGCCAGCCTGATGCGCTGCGCCTCGCCGCCCGAGAGCGTCCCGGCCTTACGGTCCAGGGTCAGGTAGTGCAGTCCGACGTCGAGCATGAACCGCAGGCGGTTCAGGATCTCCTTCATCACGTTCTGGGATATCTCGGCATCACGGCCCTTGAGCCCGATACCGGACATGAAATCGTGCGCGCCGGAGATGGGCAACGCCGCGAGCTCGACGATGTTCTTGCCGCCGACCTTGACCGCGAGCGCTTCCGGCCGCAAACGGCGGCCATCGCAGTCCGGGCAGGTCTCGGATGAATAGATGTGCTTGACGCCCAGGCCGTTGCAAGCCTCGCAGGCGCCGTACGGGCTGTTGAACGAGAACAGCCGAGGTTCGATCTCCGGGAACGAGGTGCCGCAGTCAGGACACGAAAGCGAACTGGAGAACAGGCGCTCCGAGCCGTCGGCGAACGCCGCGCGCACCAATCCGCCGCCGCGCTGCAAGGCGATCTCCACCGCTTCAGCGACGCGCGTCCTGACGTCGTCGCTCACGGACGCGAATAGCGACGGCGCGAAGACGTCGATCACCAGATCGATGTCGTGCCGGCGGTTCTTATCGATGACCAGCCGGTTGCGGAGCGAGCGCACCTTGCCGTCCACGCGCACCTGCGCGAATCCGCCGTTGTACAGGTCATACAGCATCTGGTGATACTCGCCCTTCCGTCCACGCACCAACGGCGCCAGCACCATGACCTCTTTAGGTTTCTTCCCCGCTTCCCCGCTTCCCCGCTCCCCCGCCTTCTCAATGATCGCGTCCACCATCTCCTCCGCCGTCATCTTCCGGATAGCCTCGCCGCACGACGGGCAGTACGGTACGCCAACGCGCGCGTAAAGCACGCGCAGGTAGTCGTAAATCTCGGTGATCGTCGCCACGGTCGAACGCGGATTGGCCGAGTGCGCCTTCTGGTCGATGGAGATCGCCGGCGACAAGCCCTCGATCTCGTCCACGTCCGGCTTCTTCATCTGGCCGAGGAACTGCCGCGCGTACGCCGAGAGCGACTCGACGTAACGGCGCCGGCCCTCGGCGAAGATGGTGTCGAACGCCAAAGACGACTTGCCGCTGCCCGACAGGCCGGTGAAGACGATCAGTTTGTTGCGCGGTATGTCCAGGGAGACGTCCTTCAGATTGTGCTCCCTGGCCCCGCGGATGGTTATGTTTTCTTGCATGATGATTGACTTTCAGGACCCGATATCATATATTCAATTGTCTTGCCGGTCAAGACATCGCACCGTTCATGCGTAGCGCCGTTTACGAAAGGAGTCGTCATGATTGATCCGGAAAGATTCTACGACATTAAGGCTGTCGCTGAAGCCGCCAGACTTACCGGTCTCGACATGGTCGCCATCGCCGACATGGCCGCCACCAAGACCTTCGATTGGGTGGCGATGGCGCATCTCATCAAGGCATCGCGCGACCGGCTCGAGCCGTACGCCGACCTCCCGCCCGATCGCGGCCAGATGGAGCGGACGTCGGCGTCCCTCGACTGGATCAGGACCATCGCGACGCGTTTGGCCAGGGATCTCAGCGCCCTGCTCACGAACCTCGAGGAGGCCTCGAAGAGTTACGGCGGGATGCTTCAGTGGCAGAAAGATCTGCTCCGGCAGATCACCTTGGCCGCGGTCGATCTGCGCGACCTCGCCGCCGCCCCGAACATCCAGGGTCTGCTGTTGCCCGAGCCGCAGTACAGCATCGTCGAGAACCCGAGCTCATCCGACGCCAACTGACGGCGCCGCCGCCCCCATGGGCGGTCTTTTTTTGAGCGGGGTCCGCTCACTTCGTTCGCTAGCGGGGACCGGTCGGCATTCGCCGACCTAGCGGGGAAAGAAATACTATCCCCGCTCTCCCCGCTTTTCCCGCTTCCGCAACTCCGCTATCTCGTCACGCAACACCGCCGCCAGCTCGAACTCCAGATCCTTGGCGGCCTGACGCATCTGCTTCTCTTTGTCCTTGATGATATCCCCGACCGGCCGGTCCTCGGCCGCAAGCTCCAGCTCCAGGATGTCGGCGACGCGTTCGGCTTCGATGCCGATGCCGGCCATCATATCCTTGATCTCCTTCTCGATCGTCTTCGGAGTGATGCCATGCTCCTTGTTGTACTTGAGCTGCTTCTCACGACGGCGCTCGGTCTCGGCGATGGCGCGGTGCATCGAACCGGTGATCTCGTCCGCGTACAGCACCACTTCGCCGTCCACGTTCCTGGCGGCGCGTCCGATCGTCTGGATGAGCGAGGTGTCGCTCCGCAGGAAGCCCTCCTTGTCCGCATCGAGGATGGCCACGAGCGTCACCTCCGGCAGGTCGAGACCTTCGCGCAGCAGGTTGACGCCGACGATGATGTCGAAAGTGCCGCGGCGGAACTCGGTCAGCACTTTCATGCGATCCACGGTCTTCACGTCGCTGTGCAGATACGACACCTTGAAATCGTGCTCACGCAAATATTCGTCCAAATCCTCCGCCATCTTCTTGGTGAGCGTAGTGACTAGCGCTCGGCCGCCGACGGCGATGCACTCGCGCAGTCGCGCGATCAGGTCGTCCACCTGTCCGGAATGCTCATCGGTTTCGGAGAGCGGTACCACCGTGACTTTGGGATCCACGAGTCCGGTCGGCCGGATGACCTGCTCGACGACGCGCGCCGACACCTGCCGCTCATAATCGCTGGGCGTCGCCGACACGAACACGGTCTGCGGCACGCGGCTCACGAACTCGTCGAACTTGAGCGGCCGGTTGTCCTTGGCCGACGGCAGACGGAATCCATAGTTGACCAGGTTCTCCTTCCTGGCCGCGTCGCCGTTGAACATCCCGCCGATCTGCGGCACAGTGACGTGCGATTCATCGATGATGCAGATGAAATCGTCCGGAAAGTACGACAACAGCGTGTCCGGGGGTTCGCCTTCAGCGCGCCCGGCGAGATGCCGCGAATAGTTCTCGATGCCGTTGCAATATCCGATCTCGCGGATCATCGCCAGGTCGAAAGTGACGCGCCGCTCTAGCCGCTCGGCCTCCAGGAGCTTGCCTTCCTTGTTGAACTTGGCGAGTTGTTCGGCGAGCTCCGCCTTGATGACGGCGATGGCGCGCTCGCGCTCCGGCCCGGGCGTGATGAAATGCTTGGCCGGGAAGATCCAGGCCTCATCCTCGCGGCTGCGGCGCTTCCGCGTCACCGGATCGATGATCGTCAGCTCCTTGATGACGCCGCCCGGCGCGTCCACGCGGATGACGAAATCCTCGGCCGCGCACATTATCTCCATCACGTCACCGGTCATCCTGAACTGTCCGCGCTCAAGATCGGCGCGCGTCCGCTCGTATTGCATCTGCACCAGCCGGCGCATCAGCTCCGTCCGGTCGAGCGGCTCCCCCTTCCGCAGGCGCAAGTGCATCGCCTCATAGACCTTGGGCGCGCCGAGTCCGTAGATACAGGACACCGACGCCACGACGATGACGTCGCGCCGCGTCAGGAGCGATTGCGTCGCCCGGTGCCGCAGACGATCGATCTCCTGGTTGATGCTCGCTTCCTTCTCTATATAAGTGTCCGATACCGGCATGTACGCCTCGGGTTGATAGTAGTCGTAGTACGACACGAAATACTCGACCGCGTTCTCCGGGAAGAAGTCGCGGAACTCGTTGCAGAGCTGGGCGGCCAAGGTCTTGTTGTGCGCGATGACGAGCGCCGGCTTGCCGACGGCCGCGATGACGTTCGCCATCGTGAAAGTCTTGCCGGAACCGGTGATGCCGAGGAGCGTCTGGAACCGTTCGCCGGAACGCAAACCATCCGTCAGCGCCTCGATGGCCTGCGGTTGGTCGCCTTTGGGCTTATAAGTGGATTTGAGGTTGAATTTCATTTCGGACATGTAGCGGCAGGGCTTGCCCCTGCCTTAATGAAACCGCGCATTGGGCAGGCACAAGGCCTGCCGCTACACTAAATACCCAAACTCCCCCGAAGTCAGCCTTCTGGGGGGTGCTATAGACGGCGATTACGCGTCCCGCGACCGCGTAGAACGCGACGCGGCGGAACGAAAGTGAAGATACAACGGATCCGTTGCCCCGTCAATGAAAAAGACCCGATCCGCTCGGGTCCCGCTTTCACTCGAAGTGCACGGTGCGCATCATCCTGCCGACCACCCTGATCGGCGTCTCGACGATGCGGTCGACGTTTTCGGGATTGGTCCATCTCTCCCGAAGCGCATCGGCGTTCGTCTTCCTGACGATCGCCCGCGCCTCGCTGAACGAATAGGTCGTGAACTCGACCATCTCCCCCTCGGGATCGTATGTCCCGTCATCCCGCAGGCGACGCGCCCGGACGACCCAGCCGGTCTCCGAGTAATCCACCGGCTGATGCTCATATTTCCGATGGTGGTTCGGCCAGGAGACGCTCGACCTCGACGGATGCGACTCCTCCACTACGAACCTCGCTTGTCCGCGAGCGTCGTCATGGCGGTCCTCGTGGTAGTCGTTCACCTCAAGCGGCACGTCCATGACCCTGATCAGACCATACGGCTTCCCGGTGTCACTCCAACACAGCCTCCATCCGCGCGCGAACGCCTCGCAGACGATGACGTCGCCGACATCCGGCCTGAGCACCGTCCTGACATCATCCTCCGAAAAGAGCTCCATCGGTACCTCCTCAAACGAACTTCATCGTAAGTTAGCACCTGGATGATCGCATGTCAATCGTGGCGACGGGCGTTCCGGACGAGTCTCCTTCCTGCTTGCCGGACCTTCTGTTAAGGTGACGGTCGTGGTCATTTCATGGACCGTCTCCAGCGACAAGCGAGGTGAAGATGAAACGGCTGGTGTCATTACTGCGGATCTATCGTTTTCTTTTCCTGCTGAAATTGGTCCCGCTCCTTGAGCGCGCCATCTCCCGCCTACGCGGCGGCATCGTCGCCAAGAATGCGATCAGGACGACCGAAGGAAGCCTGGATCTCGCAACCGTGACGTACGCGGACGCGCGTGGCCGCGAAGTCGTGCTCATCGGAATGCAGCATGTGGCTGACGCGCAATTCTTCCGAGATGTCGCCGCCGCGCTCGACCGGGAGGAGGCGGCGGGAAGCGCCATCCTCTATGAAGACGTCAGAAGTCCGACTGATGAGCAGTACGATGGATTGTCCGAGGAAGATGCGGCGATTCTGCGCGCCTTCGAGGGCGTCTTCACGGAACAGGCCGCCATGGCCGCATCCTCCGGGCTGGTCCACCAGATGGACGCGCTGCCGCCGCGGGATTCCTGGACAAGAAGCGACATCGACATTCTCGAGATGATCGGGCTGATCCGCCGCCATGGCCTGGAGCGCTGTCTGGGTCAATACTTAGGCGCGGCAGACGCAGATGCCTCCGTTCCGGACGGACCGAATCCGTTCGCGGAATTGCTGACGGATTTCCAATTCAGGCATGCGCACGTCATGGAGCTGGCAACCTGGCTGGGAACGCTCCGACCGAAGGCGCGGAAGCTCCGGCGGCTCATCCTAGATCGACGCAACGAAGTCGCCGTCGAGTGCATCAGGCAAGCGCTGATCTCGAACAGGCGGGTGGCCGCCATCTGGGGCGTCGCGCACCTGCCCGGCATCGGACGACTGCTGAAGCGGGACGGATTCTCCGTGACCGAGGTCACTTGGAACACCGCCTACCGCTTCAAGCGGTTCGAATCGGCGCCTGGGACGAAATGACGGACTTAGGCGGGCTGCGGCCCGCTTTTTTGTCGGTGACGCGTCTGAACGGCACGCAGTATCGCGACGACAAGAGCCGATCAGCCCTGTATAATATGGATATTGGGGTATACGGCCCTGGAAAGGCAGTATCACATGGCCGAAACAGAGACCCTCGAACAGTTCCTTATCGAAAGATCCAAAGCGTTCGGGACTGAAGACGCGATCAGGGAGCTGCTGCGGCGGCTCGAACCGTATCGCCGCGCAATCGCCGACGGGCGGCTGAATCTCCTGCCGCCGAGCCAGCGTCTGCGCAAGCGCGCCGCCCAAGCCATCGCGTCCGCGAGCGGCCTGCAGGCAGACCGCATCTACCAGGTGCCGATGAGACGCCGCCGCGCGGCCATCGAACATCTCGAGGTCCCGGATCCCGAGTGCCGATTCGACGTCACCATGCGCCTCGGCACGCCGCCCTCCGAGATCAACCGCGAAGGCCGGTATCGCCATCACCACGAGGTCATGGATCCGGACAAAGAGCTGACCCTGGGATTCAGACACGATGTGCCTGACCGGCTGATGTTCCTCTTCGACCGCGACCTCTGGAAACCGCTCGAGCCGGTGATCGGCGAATCAGTGACCAAGTGGCTCTGGCGGAAGATGAGCGCGCTGGCCTGGCCGGACGTCATGCGCATGAACCATGCCGTCCTGTTCATCCACATCGGCTACACGCTCGTCGGCGCAGTCGAAGCCGCCGCCGCCAGCCAGGCATGGGTCGAGCTGCTCCCCCAGGCGATGCCGCTCGGCCATCAGGAAGGACATCCGGACCGCTGGTTCCTCGCGGTCGGATGAAACTCCCGCGAGTTAAAACCCCGATCTCTCGGACGGGGTTTTTCTTTTTCCAAAGTTCTTCCACGAAATCTACATAAGTAGAAATTGAATAGGCACCTCTGACTTGCCCGCTCAGGACGTTCAGCGACCCCAAGGAAATCCTCAAGAACACACGCACAACCCAAAATACCTCTCCCTGAAGACGAAAGACGACCCAATGCATGAGGTCGTGGCCGAAATTGCACGCAAAGATTATGGACGATCTGAAGTGTCGACGATTTTCAAGGTCAATGACTACGAAAAAGACGGCTGGAAAGCAGATTTCCTGTCGTCTTCAGGCGGTCGGAGGGGACTCCCGTTTCCCCCTCATACGTGCGCGTCCCGAAGGACGCCGCCGGCGGGAGCTTTTCCGGTCTTCGGACCGCCGATAAAACTATACCAAATCCGTCAGATGCCGTCGATGAAGAGGGACTTGGCAGACAGCCTGGAGGGACTACCGCGGTCCCCTCATACATGCACCCCTCGAAAGGGGCCGCCGGGGGTAGATTCTCCGGTCTTCAGACTGTCGATTCCAGCATGGCCGAAAAGGCCAGCGACGTCAATCTGGACGACCTAATGAAGACGTTCGAACTTCGCTCGCCGCTATTGCGTCGATTTCGTGAATCACGATCCCAGCCGCTACATTCAATTGTTTCTCCGCTAACTCAAACCTCGTACTCCTTCCCCTCCTCCGGTACCACCGCCCTCTCGGCATGTCCGTCGGCCTGGACCGTCTGCGCCAGGGCCTCGGCCTGGTCGCGCTCGCCATGGTTGCAGAACACCATCCTTGGAGCGCCGTGCGCCGTCCCGAGCCAACGCAACATCTTATCGCGGTCGCCGTGCGCAGAGTACGCGTCGATGCGCCGCAATTCCGCTTTCACCGGCACATCCTCGTCGTCGATCCTGACCATCGAGCTGCCGTCCACGATCCTGCGGCCGAGCGTCCCTTCCGCCTGGAAACCGACCACCAGCAGGATGTTCTGCTTGTCCGGCAGGTACCTCGCCAAGTGGCGCATGATACGCCCGCCGCCCATCATGCCGCTGCCGGCGATGATGACCTTGGGGGACGGCACCTTGTCGATGGTGAACGATTCCTTCATCCGCCGAGTGATCTTCAATCCCGGGAAACGGAAAAAGTCGTCGCCCTCAAGCATCGTCGCACTGGCCTCGGCGTCATAGTACTCCGGGAACTGGCGATAGATCGGCAGGATGTCGGTCGCCAGGGGCGCATCGAGAAACACCGGCACCGGCGCCAGCTCCCCGCTCTCGACCATCGCGTTCATCTCATACAATATCTCCTGCGTGCGCTCGAGCGAGAATGCGGGGATCATCAGCACGGCGCGGCGCTTGACCGCGTCTATCACGACTTTCTTCAACAGCTCCGCGCGGCCGACCGCGCTGTCGTGAGTCCGGTCGCCATAAGTCGATTCCATCACCACGACGTCGGCGTCCTGCATCGGTTCGGTGTTGCGCAAGATCGGCACGTCATCGTTGCCTACGTCGCCGGAGAAGACGACGTGCGTGCCGTTGAAACCGATCTCTATGAACGACGAACCCAAGATGTGTCCGGCGTCCTTGAATCGCGCCGTCACTCCGCCTGGCAGAGCGACCTGCTCGCCGTACGACACGCCGCGCAGACGCTTGAAGGTCTTCTCGATGTCCTTCTCGGTATAGATGGGACCCTCGCCGGTCCCCTCCGTGTCTTCGGCCTGCACCTTGGCCGCGTCCACCCACATGTACTTCGAGATCAGCCGCGTCGCTTCGGTCGCAAACACCGGACCGTCGTATCCCTGCATGATGAGACGAGGCAGGCGTCCAAGATGATCCACGTGGGCGTGCGTCAGCAGCACCGCATCGATGGATTTCGGATCGAACGGGAAATCGGCGCGATTCCTGACCCCGGCCTTCTCACCGTGGAACAGGCCGCAATCGATGAGCAAGCGTGTCTTACCCGTATCGAGCAGAGTGCACGATCCGGTCACTTCGCCCGCGGCTCCGAAGAAAGATAGTTTCATATCGGTTGATGGTATTGACTCCGAGGTTGATGTCCGTTAAGGTCTTCTGATGACCTTTCGAAAGGCGGTGGCGTCATGGGGGAACCAATTCTCCTGAAACGCGAGCCGAACTGGCGGCTCATCATCATGATCGCGCTCACGCTCGTCGGACTCAATGTCCTGGACGCGCTCGCGACTCTGCTCTGGATCAGTATCGGAATCGAGGAGGGCAACCCATTCATGGGGTATATCCTGCAGTACGATACTAGCCTGTTTGTCGCCCTCAAGACTGCCGGTATCGCTCTGGCGGCCGCGTTCCTGGCTTACTGCGCCGTCAAGCGCTATATGCTGGCGTACGCTGGCCTGATCCTGCTCTCTGTCGTTTACCTGTACCCCTTCGCCGTTCACGCGTTCCTGTACGCATACACATCGATCAAGTGAGCGATCGCCCCCGCACATCGGGGGCTTTTATGTAAAAGCGGGAATCGCTCGCTACCGCTCGCTAAGCGGGAACCGGCCGGCATTCGCCGGCCTAGCGGGAAAAGAGTCTCTTCCCGCTTAGCGAGGCGCAGCCGAGCGGTCCCCGCTCTTCCCGCTATCCGGACTCTCTTTACCACCTCACCCCATGCCCCATGAAGCGCAACAGGTCATGTCTGAGGCCATTGGTGCGACAGATGTCCTGATAGACGAAGAAGCTGCGCCGCGGCGTGCGCTTCTGCGTCTGATAATCGATGGCGACTAAGCCGAACCGTCCGGAAAAACCCTTCTCCCATTCGAAGTTGTCCAACAGCGCCCAGTGAAAATATCCCCGCACGTCTGCTCCGGCCTGGATAGCGTGATAAACCTCCTTGATCCATGACACCAACGACCGCGGACGCTTGCCGTCGTCCGCGCTCGCTATGCCGTTCTCGGTGATATAGATGGGCAGCTTATAGCGACTCATCGACATCAGCGCCTCGAAGATGCCGGGCGCATGAATCTCCCAGCCGAGATCGCTCACTTCGCGATTTTCCGTGTGTACCTCGAAAAAGAACTGCGACATCTTCGTCGGCACGTACTTCACGCGATAGTGGAAATAGTAATTGATGCCGATGAAGTCGTGATAACCGCGCGTCAGCGACATGAACAGCCGGTTATACAAGAAATCGGCGATGCGGATGAAATTGGCATCGGCCAACGAATAGCTCCGATACGGCTCAAAGGTCACGATGTTATTGGCGAAGGCGACCGGGATATCGCGGCCGGCGCCCTTCGCTTCGGCGCGCAGCAGCCTGTATGCCTCCCTGTGCGCCCTGGCGAGCCGCAGGAAGACGCGCGCCAGGCGGAATTGGTTCCTGACGCCGGGCGGCCAAGCTCCGGAACCGTAGGACTGGCCGCAATAGATAGTCGGTTCGTTGATGGTTATCCAGAAATCGACGACGTCGCTGAGTTCCCGCGCCACGAACGCCGCATAACGGGTGAACTTGGCGACCGCCCTGCGCGATTCCCAGCCGCCTTGATCCGCGAACCATTGCGGCAAAGTGAAATGCCAGAGCGTCACCATGGTCTTCATGCCGCGCTTCCGGAGCGACTCAAGCACGCGACGATAGTGCAGCACCTCATCCGGATCGAAGCGCCCGTCCTCCGGTTCGATGCGCGCCCATTCGATTGATAATCGATGCGCGTTATTGCCGAGTTCGGCCGCCAGATCGAAGTCCTCCTCGTAACGGCAATAGTGATCGCAGGCCTCGCCGGACACTGACCCGTCGTAGATATGCCCCGGCTGCCGCTCCCATCGCCACCAGTCGCTGTTGCGGTTCCCGCCCTCGACTTGATGGGCCGACGTCGCGGCGCCCCAAAGGAACCCCTCCGGGAAAACCCGGGGTTCGTGGATGTGCGGCCGCGCTTGCGGGACCTCGTGCAGATACGCGAGACCATCCTCATCCGCGCCGGCGCCGTGATCGTGCTGATCGAGTAAATCTGCCATGCGCCGCGTCAATACAACGGTTCGTTCTTCTCCTCCGGATCTTCGCCTTCGTAACTATCCTCTGCCTTCTCATCTTCGCTCTCCACGAATCCCTGCTCTTCCGGAGTCGTCTCATCAATCACGTCCTCGACCGACGGCATCGATATCTCGCACCACTTATCGAACCCTCCGGCCAGGAACTCGACCTCTCCATAACCCATTTCGGTCAGCTCCTGATGGATGAATTCGATCTCCGCCTCATGCGTCGGTCCGACCACCACGACGACCTTGTGGCTCTTGTGCGGTACGACGTTCTCGATATTGGCCTGAAGCTCGCGCCTGGGCACGTTAAACGAACCTTCGATGTGACCGGCATCGAACTCGACCGGATCGCGCAGGTCGATGACGGCATGTTGCGGCTCACTCTGCCCCCTGATCTTCTGAAGATGCTCGCAAGTTATGTGGGGTATTTTCTCTTTAGGCATATTTCACGGAAAAGTTATGGTCAGATGATTTTACCATCTCTGCGATTTCAAGCCCACGACTTAGGCAGCACGCCCTTCCTGACGAAGATCTTGTAGATCTCGACCGCGAACAGCACCGAGCTCGACACGACGGCGATCAGTACCCACTCGTACCAGCCCAGCGGCACCGTACGGAAGATCTTCTGAAGCGGTGGAAGGTAAAGCACGGCGAACTGCAGGCCCAGCGACGCCAGCACCGACCAAAATACGATCATGTTCGAAAACAGCCCGATCCTGAACAGCGACTCCCCGGCCGACCTCATGTTGAAGACGTTCCAGAGCTGGAACATGGCCATAGAGGTGAAAGCGACGGTCCGCGCATACGACAGGTCTCCCCTATCGAGCGCCCACTGGAACAGGAACAGCGTGCCGAGACACATCAGAGCGCTCGTCAGCGCCGTCAGCAGGAAGACACTCCCTGAAAGTATGGGCGCTTTCCGGTCACGCGGCGGCTCGTCCAGGACTCCGCCGCTCCGCTTCTCCGTGGCGAGTGCCACGTCCGGCAATCCGTCCGTGACCAGGTTCATCCACAATATCTGCGCTGGTAGCAGGGGCAGCGGCAGGCGCACCGCGATGCTCGCCAGAATCGTCACCGCCTCGCCGATGTTCGTCATGAACAGGTAGGCGACGGTCTGCTTGACGTTGCGATAGATGATCCGCCCTTCCTCGATGGCGCTGACTATAGAGACGAAGTTATCGTCGGCGAGCACCATCGCCGCGACGTCTTTAGAGACGTCCGTGCCGGTGATGCCCATCGAGACGCCGATAGCCGCGCGCTTCAATGCCGGCGCGTCGTTGACGCCGTCTCCGGTCATGGCGACGACGTGCCCTTGTCCCTGGAGCACATCCACGAGGCGCAGTTTCGTTTCCGGCGAGACACGGGCGAGAATGACGGCGTCGCGCAGGGCCCTTTCGAACTCGGAGGCACTCATCTTCTTCAGCTCCGATTCCGCATAGACCCCTTTGACGTCGCCGCGCGCGTCGCGATCGATGATGCCGACCTCGCGCGCGATGGCCAACGCAGTGGCTTTCTGGTCGCCGGTCGCCATGATGATGCGCACGCCGGCGC
>Ga0265297_10004971_pt1 | contig 20929 bp, 23 predicted proteins | sample Munlanlwell13791_FD_192502 | JGI IMG/M metagenome (GOLD analysis project Ga0265297, IMG submission 192502) | Leachate microbial communities from a municipal landfill in Southern Ontario, Canada - Leachate well 137-91 | ecosystem: Engineered > Solid waste > Landfill > Unclassified | place...
TTCCACTTAATGTTGTTATATTACTAAAAATCATACCGTATAAATTATAATAGCAAATGTTATTTTTTATTGTTCCACTTAATGTTGTTGTATATGTAACTCCTATTCCCCAATTTAAGTCGCTATTATAGCATATATTGTTTTTAATCGTTCCGCTAAATGTATCTAACAAGGTAAAGTGCAAACAATAATAATTACTATAGAATGTATTATTGCAAAATGTTCCAGCTATATTTAATGCAGCCCCAGTTATATAAATACCAATATTTGATGATGTTACATTATATCCGCTTATGCTAACGCTACCATGTGTTATTGTAAGACAATCATTCCCCATTGTCGTCGCCTGCAATGTCGGTACAATTCCATATATCGGTTCCATCGTACATGCCGCCGACAATGCAATATTTTCCTGAAATGTCGCCGCATCTTGGGTATTGATATACGCTCGCGCGCCTATGGCCGCGAACGCCGCTGAATGTGTGGCGTATGGCGTCCACCATTTACCATCCCCCGTTACATCGCTTCCAGTAGACGCGACATAAGCCGTATCGCTGTTATTACCGTCATGTATTACATCCCGATAGACACTAGCCCCGATAGGACTACAAAATACCGGCGTCTGGCCAAGTGCTGATTGTATCGTTGTGGACGCCGTAGCAACGCTCCATTCATCTATAACGTAATATTCGCTATCAAGTACGGTAACTATCGTAAAAGCCCCGCCTAGGGCAGCGTAGGCCGCTTGAGGGGTAAAATATGGATACTTTGCCGTTCCGTCCGGCGTATGACGCTTCCCACCGTATTTATAAGCCGTGTCGTAATAGGTTGATCCTGATTTACTAAGGTATAAAGTAAATGCCGCGGTCATACTCTCGCCAGAAAGCATGACTGATAATCCCCCGGCGTCGGCCGAAGTTGTTAGGGTTATATGATCGCCATCTGTAATAGAAATCGTATCACCAGCGTCCGGAGTAACAACAATCTTGATCTTAGTCGCCGCAAAAGACGCTCCAGCAGCGAAAGCTCCACTGGCTCCGCCGGTGTCTGCGACAGTACCCATTGATACCCATGAAGCCCCATTCCATCCTTGGAAGTCATAAGTCCAGGCATGTCCAGCTGCCGACCGGGGATGCTCGATAACTGCATCAGATATCGAAGATATGGCATAGTCAGTTCCCCATTTTTTGACGTGTTTACAGTTTGTGTCGTCATAAGCAGTTACCGTCCTTAATGTCGTTGAAGTCGTAGCGCCAACTGCATTTAATGGCGTTACGTTATAAGTTCTGGAATGATCGTAAGCTATTTGTATTTTTTCTACACTTGTACTCATCTTAAAATACTAGACCCCATGGAATTTGCCTCTTTTTGTATTGCCAACAACAAAGATCGTGGATCTTGCACCCCATGTAAATTAAAGTTAGCCCCCGCGAAACTTTGATTACTGGAATTAGTAGTATAAGAATTTCTTGTTTGGCTGCCAACCATACGATTTAAATTTAATCCTTGTACCATAGCGCCGACCAAATCGCTATTAGATATTACCTGTTCACCGCCCCCAAAATTCATTAACTCCGGACCACGTTCACCAACTAACCCTATGCCGCTACGCGCACTATTAGTACCCCGCGCATACTCTGGTATAAATTGTTGACCACCGATTAGACTTAATATGCTACTATATCTATCGCTCAATTGACCAAGTAAATCATTTCGTTTGTCTTCATCCCAGGGAGCCCAAAATGTTTTATGCACTTCCGATTCGGCCTTAGACCAGTCAATACGAGTTTGAGCCATTTGTATTTTTTTATTAGCATCGAATTGTTTAGCCTTTGCATCATTTCTAGCGGCTTTTTGTTGTTTTTCTAAATCTTCTTTTTCCGCTGCTTGTTTTTCTTCTAAAGCCTTTCGTTCGTCATCATATTTCTTTTGTATATCATATTTAGCTTGTTCTTCTGCCGTCATCGCCGCATATGCGTCGGCAGCTTCTTGATCTTTCATCGCCTTTAATGCTACTGCCGCCGCGCTATTATTTTCGAACTCTTCCATTTCCCAAGCGTGTCGTTCGTCCATCAATGCGCGATCTCTAGCTTGGCGTCCTTCTAATACTCTGATCTGTTCGTCAATACCAGCTTTCCAAACATCGGTCATTGTAGCCATAGAATTTGCTTGACTCATTTCCATAGCCTTGTTTGCTTTTTCCATTTCGGTAGCAATGGCACCTATTAAAGCTACAATAGACGCTGTAGCTATTTTTATCGGATCCCCACCAGATTCAATCAATGCTTGCGTAAAATCTAAAATTCCTTTTACTGCCTTCCCCGCCTCTCCAGGAATAAGATTACCAAGAGCATTGGCTATTTTCATTAAGGAATCAAACCCAATCTTTTCTCCCTCTGTCATTTGAGCATTTATTTTTTGAATATTTTCGGCATGTTTTTTCCTGATTCTTTCTTTTTCTTCCTCTGTACCTTGAAAGTTTTTCAATAAATCTTCATATAATTTATTTTCGGAATCTAATTGAATTTGTTTATCAGCTACATAATTAGCAAAACTGGCTTTCATTATTTCTTCACGAGCAGCCGTATACAATTTATCAATTTCAACTTTTTTAGCACCAGTCAATTGAGCTTCCTGGATATCTTTTTTATATTTAGCGTCTAATTGCGCTAACTCTTTCTCTAACCCGCTTTGAGACATTGCAAGCCAATCATTCAATACTTGTATTTGTTTCTCGTTTAATTTTTCAGCAGCCTTAATTTGTTCGTCCGTTAATTGATTTTTAGATTTACCACGCTTTTTGTTTTCCTTTTCATGCAATGCCGTCATTGCCTTTTCTTTATCAGCTTGATAGTTTGCCAAGGCGTCTGTTTCAGAAACTAACGTTATTCCTAATTCTTTTAATGCTTTATTATTGCCGCTGTAAATAGCCTTTAAAACTTGACCCCCTTCTTTTACTTTAGCAACATAAGAATCATATTTGTCAAACATTAATCCTAATTCTTTTCCGGCATCTTTCCCACTTATCATCGCTTTAACTTGTGTCGAAACTATTTTAGCCATTTGGGATATGCGCTGAAATGTTCCTGTTATCATGTCTCCTAAAGCATCAAAATTAGCACCAAGTTTAATACCAAAATTAGTCATCCAAACGCCCCACAACACAAAAGCGCCCTCAACTAATTTTATTCCATCGCTCGCTCCGCTAACTATGCTACTCAATATACCTTTTTCACCGCCAGCCGTTAAAACGTTAAACGCTAAAAACTCTCCTATTTGTTCTTTCAAATTGCCGTATTGGTTTTCTAAAATCTTTAATTGTCCAACAATTGTTTTCCCTTCTTTTTCTGCAAATCCACCAAATCTATCTTGTAACCCTTTGGTTATTTGCTCTAATTTTTCTGCTTTAGTAGCCGTCTCGTCTACTTCAATCCCATATTTTTTAAACATATTACGGCTGCCCTCGGACGCCATGGACATAGCTTCCATTGCCTCTTTAAGGTTGCCACCTGTAGCCGATGCAAAGTCCATTGCGGCCATTGTAGCCCGCTCAAGACCTTGTTCGGATACTCCTGTAATCGCCTCCATCAAGCGTCCAGCAGCAATAATAGCGTCGTCTTCATATACCGTAACTTCTGATATTGCAGATGCAAAATCATTAAACGCTGTTGTAGCTTCCGACGCTTCCTTTGCCCCCATATTTTGCGCAAAAGCTTGATTTAATAATACGCCTTCTTTTTGCGCCTTGGCAAATTCCATATATGACGATGCTAAAAAATTTACTGTCCCGGCAACTGCCGCAATACCAGCAATTGCTCCGGTTGTAAACTTGGAAAATATAGAACTAGATTCTTTAGTTTTTCCTGTTAATTTTTCTATCTCTTCGCCTGTTTTTTTAATCTCTTTGTTTAATTCTTTTGTGTTTTTAGGATCAGTAGATTTGTCGCGTTCTTTGGTTATTTTTTTTAAATAGTTTACCAAATCGTCTACGCTTTTAGCTTCACTTCTATTGTTTATTATTGATTTATCTTTTTCTTTATTTAATTTCTGTAAACTTTTTACCGACTTGGCAACTTCTTCCTGAAATCTTTTGCTTTCAAATATAGCCTCAATATATAAATTGAATTTTTTGTCATTAGCCACGTTTAAAAACCTCAATAATTATAACAGGTAAAAAACGTAAAGCCATTGCCCACCCTTTTAACCATATCATAAATGGAACGTTTTTTTTCGATACTTTCTCTTTATATATTTTAGAATCAAGTATTTTTTTAACAATTATTTCTTTGTTGTTCATTAATTAGCTACCACTGTTTTTTTATCACTCGACAACCCTATGTCGTTAACCAACTCCATTCCATTCGTTAATTCTTCCTGTAATAAGTCCGGCGAGATTGTTTGGGCAAGTTGAAATTTGCCAGTGAGTCCAGTGCAATTTTGTAGCCAGTAGCCCATATATGTCTCCATAGTCTGCTTGCCTTCCATTGGAAGACGGAAGTTTAGAATTTGGCTGTTTTTTTTTACCGCATCAAAGTTATAAAGGTATACCAAAAAGCACATTTGTATTAGTTTTTCAATAGTTATATTCTTAATTAAATAACGCAATGAAATATTTTTCCAATTGGCGTGTTTCCGCTCTTTATTAATACTATCTAAATAATATCCTTGTTGTTTGCATATAGTATGATATAATAATTTACATAATTCTCTATGTAGTTTTTTGTTTAATTGGATCGCCTTAAATAATTCTCCACCGTCAGCAAGTAAATCAAAATTTAATGTTTGTGTTTGAAGTAAAGCTAATATACGCGCCCAACCATTCCAAAACTCATAACTCTTTTCGAGAGTTAAATTACCAACAAAAATTATATATTTGCCTATTTGTATTGGTAATGGCTGTTCTTCAACCAAAATATATGGGTTAACTGCCTCGGTAAATAACTTATCAATGCTATTCTTTCCTAATAGCATTTCGTTAATCTTATTTCTAGCCGATTTAATTAAACTTACTTCGTCCATAAAAAAGGGGCGAAAGCCGCCCCATCCCCCTATTAACTAGCAGCCCGTTTTTGAATACGGAAATATCCAAGATCACGTTTCGTATTAGTGATCGACGTATCTTGCGTCATCCGTACCGTTGCCGGGATTGACGCCAACGCGCCAGCCGCTCCGGAAGTCCACGCGCCAGTAGCTGAACAAACGCCATTGCGTACAACAAGCTGCGCAATATGTCCATTCAAGCCCTTAGACGCAAACATCCATGGGAAATAACTATAATCAGCCGGGCTAGACCCGATATAATTATAGGCATAAGAAGCATCGGCAGTATCCTGTTCAAGATTAAAAACCAATGCGGTAATTTGTGGGTCAAGTACCTGATTGAAACTAAAGTTTACTTTTGGATCAACTTTGGTTTGCGTTAACAGATAAAGAACCTGTACGCCCCCCTCGTTATCGAAATATTCAATATTTTCAATCCCCATATCAATTTCAATTTCAGCAGAACACTTGCCTACATATTGCAACCCGCTTCCAGGATTACAATAAACTTGCCAAGACGCTTTTTGGAAATAATCCTTTTGCGCTCCGAGGAAGTCTAAGACTAAAGCCATAAAAATCTCCCGTCAAAGTTTCCTAATCACAAAATCAATCGAACATGACACGTTATGCGGAATCGTGTCCATTTGTTCAATCTTGTAATTGATCTCATCTCTGCTTTTCAAATCGTCCAGCATTGAAGTCATAAACTTTTTGCCGACGTTTGTCTTGTGTGAAGGATTACCCTGGCCAGTGGCTTGATGATCCTCTATACTAGCATAACGACTATGACCATTACAAAATTGACAATCACATCGCTCCATATCTGGTAGCAATAACAATAGCATACCATCTTTTTTAAGCTTCCGCCACCAATTCTTGTATACTATCGGAATATCACTGAAATCTTCTAGGCAATGGGATGAAAATATAAAGTCTAATTTTTCATCTGCGAATATATCAAGGTCATGACAATCCCATACTATTTGAGCATGCGCATATCTATAATCTGGTTGTTGATCGATAGATAAAATCATATCATCAATACGACTTGTACCACATCCTATGTCGGCCCCATTTAAAAATCGATTATCTTTGATCGTCCATTTTTTTAAATATGTCGAAAATTCGATTTTTGCGTTATTTACAATCTCATCCATTTAAAACATCCTTATATTTAGCCTTTAACTTTTCCTTAAATATCCCTTCGTTTTTTTGTAATTCACCAGACCGTCTATGTATGTCCGACCGCATGCCAGGCCAAATTCTATGCTTGACTGTTATATTAGGTATGTAGTCATATTCACGCGCACAAATCATGGCCCGTACTTTAAAATCCCAATCTTCATTACTTGTCAGTTCTACGTCATTAAAATATCCCATCCTATCGATCAGCGATCTCCGCACCATGACCGAATTAATAAACATATTGTCTTGTCTAAATTCGTCCTGTATTGTTTTATATGCTGTTATATGCGTTGTCGATGCCGTCCCATCCGGGCGCACGTCTTGCGCGCTAGACCAAAGCATGTCCAAAGATGGACGCCGTTTGAACTCAGCAGCACGTACAGATAAGCTATGAGCATCATAAAGCATATCATCATCGTCTAGAGTACAAATAAGATCGCCCGTCGATACCTCTACGCCATAGTTCTGTGCTGCCGATTGACCACAATTAATCATACGATTTATAATCTTTATTGACTCTGATTCATATTTGCTTATTACTTCTAAAGTGTTGTCCGTGCATCCGTCCAACACTACAACCATTTCTTTTTGTGGATAATCCTGAATAAGAAAAGATTCTATAGCCTGACATATATATGCCGCTCTGTTAAAAGTAGGACAGATTACCGAGATAACCATGTTATCGCCTCTTGGTGCTCTTTATGCCATAAATTAAAAATATCATGTGGCATTCGTTGTTTACTTTCTTCATACATTGGCTTGCAAATATAATGCATTAATCTAGGGTTTCCACAAAACTCTGTTTCGGTTATTAAGTTATTCCATTCTATGTCAACTTTCTCTATCTCGTTTTTAAATAGATCATTATATACTGATTGATCACGTCCAAATATATCTGGATTCTTTTTATGGTTTAGTACTCTTTCATACATTTCATCGGTTAAATATTTATTACTAATTATTATCATTCCAGCATTAAAGCAATCTCTGCGCATTTCTTTAGCCATCGCTAGATTATAATTGTTTTCAAATATACCACGCAAACTTTTTCCAGGCATATTTAATAAATCGCAATCTAAAAACGCCACTTTGTCATACCCCCTAAGACCAAAAGCTTCATGCGACCAATATTGAGCTTCCCATTTACCAAGTTCATTATATCTGTCAAAATCTATTTTTTGGAAATATATTTCAGGCCAAATTTTATTAATATCCTTAAGGTCCGGCATCCTTTGCTTTTCACTATAAAACACAATAAATTTAGTAAATGAAATCTCGCTATATTTGCTCATACTCCAAAGCATAGTTTTTAAATATTCTTCATACCCAGCCGTACATACGGTAGCAAACGCGTTCATAAAAAATACCGCCTACAAAGATCATTTCTTACATCCATATGTGCAGTTTGTTTTGACAAGATATGTCTTTCTTCACCTTCCGGCAACTTCCCTATGTCTTCTTTTAAATAATCGTAAGCTAAACAATCTTGAAAAGTAGATACCCATATGTCATCGCCATATCTGTATTCATGCTTTGTTACTGCTGATGTTCCCGCGCTATAAGGATGCATAGGGATTTTATTTAGTAATTTAGTAGGGAAAAAACATAATCCAGTATTAACCATATCACATTTACCAGCATCCAGCCACCCACTATTATGTTGGTATGGCTTTTCTTTGTTACTCCATTCTCCAAATACTTTCCCTTTAACCCCTAGCATACAATCAGGATTTTCTTTAGACAATGCGATCATGCGCTCAAATAAATCTTTTTTAATTATTTTAAAATCATCGTCTTGAGTCCAAATATATTCCGTATCGCACATAGCAGCCAACCAGAACCTAGGTTGACAATTAAAATTACGCTGACTATGTATAGCCGTTACGCCTTCTATATTTGGACAATTATTTGAATTATCCCATACCAATATATCAGATTGCACCGTTTGATCTTTAATTCCGGATACAACTTCTCTTATGTTTTGTTGTCGGTTATAATGTAATACTATACTTGTTATTTTCAAACAAAAATCTCCTATCTTTACATTCTGAAATTCTAAATCCGTAATATTCTACGACATCTATTATTTCTCCGGTATCTCTATGAACAGTATGATCATCGTTTTTTTCTGATACTTCTTGCATATAAAACCATTTGCAATGCCTGGCAAATAAAGAAACATAACGATTAAAGTCATGATAATCCAAGTAATGCATAACGGCTACAGCAAATATTAAATCATAATCTTTAAAGGAACAAGGCAATATATCAAAATTTTTATTAGGATACTTTTCTTTGTTTTCGTTTATCAATTCTGGTATTATGTCTACGCCTGTATAGTTTTCACATACCTCATTATATTCGGCATAGCCACAGCCAAAATCTAATACACTTTTTGCTCCTAGTTTATTCACTAATTCTTTAACGGATGCAATGTTGTCACGTTGAACAGAGTTGTAATTATCCCATGACGTAAACCATGTATAAGGCAACCCTTTAACTCTTGCCTCTTCCCAACGATCAAACCAGTATTGTGTATTGCTCATTATTTATACCACATTTAAACAGGCAAAACTACCAAACATTTTTATTGCATATTTATTATAAGATAAAGCAGCTTCTATTTCATTGTTAAATGACCCAATATATGTTTTTTTATAATTGCTAGTTATTTCTGCTTTCCATTTTTTAAAATAATTATCCCAGTATACCCCTTTATATTTAGATGATTTTTTTTTATTTTTAGATTTATTCATCTGGTTTTGTCTTCTATTAACAATTCTTAAATTTTTTTTTCTGTTATCCAATGTATTATGATTAATGTGATCTACAAACATACCCAACGGACAATTCATTATAAATCTTGACATTTGAATATATTTAGCTTTGCCGTTTTCAACAATTCTTCTTTTAGCATAATAATTTTTAGATACTGGCTTCATATCTGCGCACCATTTAAAGTTATTAATTTTATTATAATCTTCATCATCTATTATAGCGCTTTTCCCTTTTGTTAATAATATAAATTTAGCCATATATTACCCCTATTAATTATTCCCCCCTCATATACGCATGAAAGGCCACATAGTCAAAGCCTTGTTTTTGGTATTCCTTCCATGCCCAGTAATCACCCTTGTCTGCAAAAGAAAGTTTTTTTGTTTCTATCTTTTCAGGATGTTTGTTTAAACAATACTGGAAATATAAATTAAATTCCGATGCTCCGTTTATATGGCTATCATCTATGCAATTGCAGAAAGCCTTCCAAAATGGCATATTAAATCTTTTTTCAACATCATTTCTTAGTTCCAAAATTATATTTTTATCATACGGCATATAATGGCATGTTCCATTGCCAAAATTTAATTCTATATCAGGGAATAATCTTTTTGTAAATACTGAATATGGTTCATGTTGGACATTATGATAATTCAATATATACAAGCCGTTTTCTATAATTGGTATTGTCTTTAAAAAAACAACATCTGAATTTACAAAAAGGATACTATCCCCGAGTACCGGCAATACATCCCATAAATAAAACTGCATTATTTGTTGCCAATACCAAACAGCTTGTCCTTTATGTTTAATTATAGTTCTTATATCATTAACGGAAAATTCAAATATTGACTCAGAAATAGGACATATGTCATCATGTATTTTTGACAATGTGTTATTGTTAGCAATAATATAAAAATTAGCATCTTTATCTATAAAGTTTTTTATAGAATCCATGCATAATGGTAAAACTTTTAAATCTTTTTCGGCAACTGGTATAACTACATCAAGCCCGGTCATATAATAACGCCTCTTTTAAAGTATTAACATGCAACAATTCGCCATGTAAACATTCAAATTCTTTATCGTTATTTATTGTTTCTATTATTTGTCCAGACATATTAGACAATGTAGATATTTCTATTTTTCCAGGATATGGATTGTATTTATTATGTACAATTTTATGGCATAATCCTTTGCCTATCATGTATGGAATGCGATATATTTTATAATCACAATCGTGAAATCTTAAATATGATTCTGCTTTCATTTTATATTGCAAATAAAATCCTTCTTTTTCGTGAAGCGTTGATATAAATATAATTTTATTATCACAGTTTTTATCAACAAAATTTATAAATTTTCCATATTCATTTTTCTGTGTTTCTTCGCATTGATCGTCAATGTTCCAAGTATGATAAATTAAATATTCAATATCATTTGGAGTTGGGTCGCCATAAGTATTAATATAATTTTGTAATGCCGTACCTAGTTGTCCACGTCCGTTAATTAATTTTATCATATATGATACCTACACATTTTGTCTTTTACAAAAACGTTTTCACATATCTCATTATAACCATTAAATGTACAACGTGGACATTTATTTATATCAACATTACGCACCATTTCTTTATGCCTTAATGTGTTCCAGTGTTTTAAAATTTTACTAGGATATGGATTATGCCTACATATTATTTCGTCTTGTTTCCCGCGTTTGTCAAGGCATAGATACACATTCCCATCGGCAGCAAAGGTCGGATGCATTGGTATGCACCAACAACGACTAAATTTGTTTTTTCTCTTGAAGCCTTCCCCGAATTTATGCTGTATCCCATATACCCTAAATGTTTCTGTTTCTAATTCCCTAGCGGCTTCAAACTGTTTGTTTATTATATCTATATCATATTCTAATTTCGACAGTCCATTCGTAATTGTTAAATTATCCCAACCAACTGGACGCGCCTGGAAATCATTGGCGCCAATTTCTTTTGCCAATTCAGCAGCCTTATAAATTTCACCTTGGTTATAAGGATGTATTAAAAACTTGTACCCAATAGTACATTCACTGCCAATATCATTTATACATTTACGCAATCTCTTAATATTATTTATTACATGGCTAAACATGTCATTATCTTTTACGCCTTTCATTATTTGGAAAATAGACTTGCTTCCTGCGTCTATACTAATACCAACCCATTTACATGTTTCTGCCATTGTCTGTATAATTTCATCGCTCATACAAGAGCCATTAGTTATAACACTATTTGATATATTAAGACGTTTACATTCTTTTAAAAGAGATATAAATCCTTTGGCTAACGTTGGCTCACCACCCCCGGCGATACAATTAGCTTTTACTCCCCACTGGGCGAGAAACCTAGATAAATTAATCAAATGTTCTTCTGATAATTCTTGCTTTTGTTCGCATCTAATGTCATAGGCATTACAAAAAATGCAATTAAAATTGCACCGATTAGTAGGGTCAATCGCAACGGCTACCGGCGGCAAATACTCCTCGCGTGCGCATGCCTCTAACCACTCGCGCCACACAAGCACCTTCATCGAATTAAAAGGATTAAATTGACTTGACCACTCTTTAATCAAAACAATACTCCATGGGATAATGGCAAGAATCATTATTTATATTGATAAACGGCTCTAAGGATATATGTTTCCCCGAAACATATAATTCGTTTAGTTTTTCTATTGAGCCATTCATGTGTTTGTTATTATGGATTGTTTGAATCATATTATTTGGCACATTAACTATTTTTGATTTATCATAACAAATCATTAATTTTTCTCTAATTGATTTATTTTCTGATATTTGTCTCATCAATACTGGTTCAATATTACAGCAATGATCTATTCCCCGTAACATATACACTAGTTCCATTGTTTTAAAAATATGTCCATCAACAGAGCCAGGATAAGCAAAATCACTATGCGCCTCTTGCCATTTCCAAGAGCATGGCGATTTTGTAAAAATATTTATAGGAACTGGTATATCCCCAGATTCATAATTTTTGCTTATATTTCTTCCAAGCCTTAAAGACAAGCACACAAAATTTTGAAAATTAGCAAAATTATTCCATACAGTATCATTATTATTTATATTCCATTCATTTGTAAAAATATCATCATCAACAAAAAACGTTGTATAGGGAACATCTATTTTTATAGATAAGAGCATATTGCTTAATATATGTTTTTCTTTTACAAAATTAAATTCAGGATATAACGACATTAATCGAGTATATCCTGATCCGAATTTTTCAGACGAATAAGCATATATTATAGTAATTTTAGAACTGTCATATCCTTTCCAAAACATTCTTATCGACCGTAATAATAAGTCTAATTGACATGCTCTATCTTTACTAAAAATAACCGCTTGAATCATTTTTTCTTCCCGCCTTTCTTTTTTCCATTTCCCGAACAAGCCATATAAATCACCACCTATTTATTATATTTCCTTACTCCATCCATCATATCTTTCCATTGTGATTCTAAATCATCGCGACTTTTACCTTCCTTCTCAAAATGCAATATAGGCTTATCAATTATAAAATGCGGCGGGACATTTAATGTCCGATGATGCGCACCGCCAACAAACTTAAAAGACCAGTCCCATATATAATATCTTGGTTGTGGATCAGGCCAATCTTTAATACGCTTACTATCATCATTAATATCCGCAAAATAATTAAATGTTTTGCGATATACTAATCCGTATTTTTGTGCCTTTTGTTCTGCGAGAAATGGCAAATAATCTGCTAATTCTTTACTAAAGCACTCGTCTATATCCATTATAAAAATTGATTCACCATTGGATATATAAGAACACGATATATTTCGCTGCATAGCCTGTTGGTCATGATAAGTTTTTAAATATGGATGCGTATGCACTTCGGCCCCGGCCTTCTCTAATAATTCAACCGTTTTATCCGTTGATCCGCCATCAATAGCCACTACCCGGCCTATACTAGGATGTGACATAACTAATTCAATAAATCTAGGTAAGTTTTTTTCTTCGTTCAATACAATAATAGGCATAGTCAATTTGGCTTTAGAATGTATTTTTGCTGGCGCTTGTTGTATAATTTCTTTATGGTCATTATAAAATATACGCCTTTCAGTCGTCATTGGTAAACTGTTCATCTTATTAATTATAACTTCTGGGTTTATATCCATGCATTTCGGGATAACATTATCAGTAGCATTTTTACCTATCTCTTTACATTCTGCCATATGTAGACTACCACAACCGCGACAAGGCATATCGTTTTTTGGAAAAATAGTAACGTATGGCCCTTTATAATAACACATACGCTTATGTTCATCTTTTGTATCTTCCGCCATTACCCCACGTAGATGCGGAAAGATAATCGAAAAAATACATACCGTTGGAACGTGCAATGTCAAACCAACATGCATTATCCCGCTATCTACTGCAATCAAAGTATCAAGATCACGAACAAGGCGTAACATTTCCCGTACAGTTGTCTTACCCTGATAATCTAATATACGTTCATCTTTTTTAGATATGCAAAAATCATATGATCCCATTAATACAACAACGTTTTTTTTATCTGATTCAAGTATTTTATTGATTAATTCATTTCCCTTTTCGTACTTTCTAAATTTATGAGACGCATCAAAAGATACACCGATGTATTTATATCCATTTTTTTTATTTAAAAACGGCTTATTTTCTTCGTCTGAAAAATATATCCGCGGTTCAGCGTCCTTTATATCAGCGTTAAATATTTGATTATAGCAATCAGTACGATGTTTTTTATCTCTATTTTCACACGTCTCAGAATAATCCCTTAAGTCGTCTACACAATCAAATCCATCCCTTTTAATTTTTTGTATATCGCTCTTATTCTCCATTCGTATAACCGATTCTATAGCCGGGTTATTTTCTAATACTGTTGTCTGCATAGTAGCCAGAGTTATTTTTTGCTGTTGTTCAAACATGGCCCTAAGGCATGGCTCTAATAAAAGGATATCCCCTATCCCCCCGTCTCTTATTACTAGTCTTTTAATAGCATTGTTTAAAAAGTAATGAGATGGATTTTCACATATTTTTATAGAACTATCCATTTGCCGCATTGCTATACTACGCGGTAAGACTAAAGGTCTATTTGGATAAAAATCAAATACTCTATGTAATTCTAAAATTACCTTTTGAATAGGCTTATCCGTTATGTTTACAAGCCATACGGGTGGATCATCTTGCATAAAATTAACCTTTTAATATTCCAAATATGTGTCTTCTAATTGCCTAAATTCTACCGTTACCATACGACCGCGCAAAAATCCCTGCGGCAATTTACCTGATAATGGTTGTATGTTTACTCCCCACACATGCCCGTTTAATTGTCTGTTTGTTTGTAATTCTAATGTTGATTTGATTTGATTTGATAAATCCAATATATCTGTTAATGCTTTTTCAAGATCAGTCTTAAATACTGCAAACTCGAAAACTACTGAATATACTCTCCACTGTGCCTCTTGAGAGTTTATTGTTTCGACTCTCTCTCCACCATCGTCAATAGATATATAAGGATAATTATCAATACATACTAAATCATCGTTGTCTTTTATTCCTTTCCAAACTGATACAGCCGTAACAGTTCCAGCAGTAATAGCAGCTTTAAATATTGCGACTAGATTATCAATTAGTGTATTCATAAATTAATGTTTTTAACAAACCACGCCAAGGCTAAACGTTGATATCCTTCGTATTCGTTTTCAGTTATGAACAATACCTCTCGTACTACTCCATGGTCTTCTATAATCTTACCGGCCAAGTCTTCCCAATCTGACTGTACACCATATAAAATATTATTGTCATTAGTTTGGATAACACCAAACGCCTTACGAAATCCACCTGACGCTTGCAACATCTTACTACTAGGTGAATACTTTCTTGTTTTTGCATTATCTGTCCCGGCCCTACGCTTCCACCGTCCATCTTTATATTGTGTAGACCCGCCAGGAAAATGGCCACGTCCTTTATTATAATCCAACCATTTAGAATGTCCATCCCTTGCACCAAGTAATCTAAAAGTCGTTTGTGTATTTTGGTCTAATTTCTGACCTATCAACTTCATCAATTCAGATGATTTTTCTGTTGGCTGTAATAATCCTTTGGTAATATACTTTATCGCAGAATCGTCAAGTTTCATGGTTGTTGTAGCCATGTTATTCTACCGGTCGCAAGTCTGCTAAATCTTCCTCTGTTAAAAACTCCCCGTATTTCCCGCCGCCCATAGCAGGTAAAATGTCTTTACGTGAACGTACCGAAAATGTATTAATTCCAGTTGAATCAACATTCTTTTGCGCTATCGGTAAAAAGTCTGCATACATTTTTTGCCAATATTCTATATCTGTATTACCCCGCCCTTCTGTTCGTGTCTGCGAGTACAGATAAACTAGGCATAATTCAGCCGTCTTATATCTTGATAAAAGTTTAACTGCATCCGGTACAGTACCTGTAATAGGAACAGTGGCGTATCCATCCATATCGGCATCAACAATTAGATCAGCCATTGTTATACGATCAGTAATTATAGCGTCTGTCAATTTGCTATTTGTCGCAGTAAGTTGAAATAGTGCCGATAAGGCTCTTATTTCTGCAACTGTTGAATATGCCATAGTAAAAGGGACGGGGTTGAAGTCCCCCGTCTATCCTATTTTAGATTAAGCAATCGCTCCAGTCATTAAATACGCCGCATAGGCGTTGACCAGTAATTCGTCAATTTCTTCGTAAATCGTACCTTCTTCTCCGCGTTGAGATTCTTCACGCCATGCTTTAACCGTATTCATTTCAGTATACGGAGAAAACATAAAGCAATTAGATTCAGTCGTCGGATTCGGTTCACGTACAAAAACCAGAACCTTACCAACACCCGAGATCAACTCGGCAGTAGGATCGGAAGTCCCAATTTCATACGTTGATAAACTACGCATCCCAGAAATCATCGGTTCCAATCCCAAATGGCGCAGACCCTTAATACAATCCCAAAGCCCATTGGTAAAGCCTTCCGGTGTATATTTAAAGTAATCTTGCCATTCATCGGTTGCGATAACTTGCAATGCAGCTTTTAAACTCATTACAATTGAGTTAGCTCGCATACCCGTACTATCGTTAATGGTCTTGATAGCAGTGAGTATATTTTGTACCGGAGTACCACTAGAAGCGGTATCCCAAGCGTTAGCCAAGGCAACTGTTTGCGTTACAATAGACGCGCTGCCAGCAATATCCCATATCCGTTTTTCACGGCTCCGGGCTTGCGATTTAGCGGCATTCATCGCCTTTTGTTCGCGCAACCGGATCCCGGCCACACCATCGATATTTCGCATAGCACGGTCAGAAACAAAAAATCCTGTTTCGTATTCTTCGCAGCTATACGATCCGTCAGTTGCTTGGACATCAATTTCCTTGGCCTTAGCACGTCCGACAATTTTGTTGTCATAGTACCGTAAGTTCTCTTTTCCGTAAATCAAATACTTGTCGCTAGGACGCAGTACTTTGAACGGGGGAGCGATAAAATCTGCGCACCCTTGTCCCTCAACTTCTTTACGAATAAAGTTTGTGAGGTACTGGTCAATTCTTTTGTCTTCTAATTTTGCAATAGCCATTTAGTACCCCCTGTTAAGCGTTTTTCTGATACGGAGAAACCAACCGTACAGTAACGTAAGCATTAGTCGCGCTGGAAGCCTCTTCCGCAATAGCAACGACATAATCTTCCGTGCTAGCTTCGGTCAAGCGTCCAGTCGTATCAGCGATCTGCAATTCTACTCCGCTATTGAAAGTAGTATAGGCTTTGGCCTTACACACACCTTCAACGCGAACTTCTGCTTGCAACCCGTCCGTCGGAGCGTTTTGCAAAATACCAACAGCGAGCGCACCAGCAGCAGTAGGTGCTTTAACTTTCATCGGAGCATCACTAGCTCCCGACGCAATTACAGCACAATATTGCAAGCCAGATAAGTCGCCATCGGCTTCATAATTTAAGGTCAGGATATCAATATCCCGGCCCAAAGTTGTCACAATAGACATTAGATACCTGCCTTTTCAAGTTCCGCGAAAATCTCTTCTCGTGCAGCCTTGAAATCAATTTTCTTGCTTGCCATACGTTTTTCGATAGCGGCATTCAATTCGTCACTATTTTTATAGTCAATCTTGGCAACACTTTCTCCGTTATCGGTCAACTGCCCTGGCAACATTTCCATACGATTTTCAATGTCAGCTTTAAAAGCCGCCATTAATTTTTCGTCGTTCTTTAACTGAATATATTGAGCCTTGTACAAATCAGCAGATACCGGCATAATTTTTTTTGCTTCAATTTGTGAAGCAACATATGCAGCAGCTTCCGATTCGATGGCGGCTTTTTGATTAGCTACCACATCGGCTTTCAATTTTTCCAGTTCACTTTCGACATTTTGTTTTTCTGCCTTAAGTTTTTCCAATTCAGGCTCGTAAGATTTAAACTTTACAAGTTCCCCTTCCATCGCCTTCAATCGGTCAAACTCGGCTTTATCAATAGTCACTTGGTCCATGCCAATGACCTCCATATCCGAGTTTTGGTACGTTTCCGCTTCGCACCGTTCGTCTATTTCATGATTAGTTTTTTCGCTTTCTTTTAGGGTTTCCCCTTTGTAGAGAGCAACAAAGTCTGACAACGTATTAACTGCCGGAGTGCCATCGGCACCATGGAAGGTAACAGCTTGCAAGACGTTTTTATATTCTCGGCCAGCGGCCGTATAATATCGTTTAAATACTTCGACACTCTTTTTTTTAAGAGCACCGGCCTCAATCAATTCTCCTATAGTTTTCGGAACCTGCTTAAAATCAGCAACAAGTTTTGTCCCTTCACGCCGTAATCCCTCTACAAAACCAAGGGACATCGCCTTTAGAGCGGACTTAAATTCGTCCGTTGCTTTTTCGCTATGATTGATATTTAGATATGGTTCGATTACCCCTGATTTATGATTGACAATCAATTCGTCCAGGTCGGCTTCTGTCCATTCTGTGCCCTTCCACTTACCAGCCTCAAATATTTCTACACCTTTTAAACTTACAGTATCTAGTTTATACTCTTCCTTTTCTTTGTCTTTCCATTTTTGATAAGCAATCGCAGAACGTTGTTCTTCGTCTGGATATTCCTTAATCATGACTTCATCACTCATAAACCGAGCGATAAACTCTTCTTTCGTTTCTTCTTTTCCTGGTTTTGGCATAGGCATACTATTGTATACTCGTATTATGTATAGTTGTCAATATCATATTAATATCCATGATATTGTACCTTTATCTGCAATGTGTCCTGCGCATTATTACCAGATGATAGCGCGGCACTAATTCTCGAATTAGCCGGTATTGGCTTCCCTGTAGCCAATCCTGAAATTATAGGACAAGACCCCTCTGTTCCACCTACAGCAGTTCTTGTCGCCACGGAATAACCGCATAATACTTCCGCTCCTATCGCACCATAATAAAATGCTATTAGATAATTTCCAGTAGCTGATAAATTGGTAACGTTTGCAAAATGCAAATCAAATGGGACCGTAACTGTATTTGCCGGTATAATTTCAGTCGTAGTAGTATTAAATGCCGCCCAAATCCCGGATTGTTTTTGTAAAGTTACTGGATCAGCAAGTAACGGATATACCATGCCAATAGAATGGAAATGCTTGTTTATTATATATAAATAAGAATATACGCTGTTGCCATCTTCGTCATCTTCTTTGCTGCCCATTACATCACGAGCGCTGGTATTAGCAGATGAATTTTTGGTTGGTACAGCTATTTCTGAAGGCGTTACATATACTGTTTTTGCCGCGTCATATGCCGCAGTCAATGTCATGGCATCGCCAGTTACGGCTGGTCTTACTTCTGACTCAATACCCATTATTCACCTACTCCAAAATAACGGTACGAAACAGTTGATCCGCTTGAATTAGAAATTGAAACAGATGTTATTTCAAAATCAGAAATACTAAAGCTTTCTCCGGCTTTTACTTTTCTTGTGGTATCCGTATTAATAGTTATCGTCAAATCATATCCGGTTGTCGTAGAATCATTATTAAATAATAGCGAAAACAATTTAGATATGCTTCCGAATTCTACTGTAGCAGTAGCACCTGTTAAAATAGTAGTGTCCCCACTAATTGATTTTGACCCCTCTACTTCCCTTACAGATTCTGATATATGCTCTTTTGCCATTAATAAAACCCCTCTGCTGGATTGCGCCCTTTATCTGTTACTCCCGTACCCCACACATCAAACTTTGTTTCGTAGTCGTTAAAATACGATCCCGTTTCGTTTGTGTCAGTAATAAATATAGGCACCAAAACAGACCGACAATTAAAATGGTTGGGCGGCTGTATCTTTTGCAAATCGGGGTCATCCGCCCTTATAATTTGCCCGTCATGTTCACGACAAAAATCTGTAGTAACGTCATCCATAATAGCTTGATATTGGTATGCCTCAATGTATGGTCTTACTGCATCACTACGGAAAGTATCCATACGCCCGGCATTGTATGACGTACTCTGATTAGTACGGGCAATCGTTAAAGCGTATTGTTTACGGTCATCACGCAATAACGATTCAATCGCAGGAATAACGTCTTGTAATGGTTTGCTTGTGTCTATAGCCTTACGTAAGGCAAGCGATATATCTTTGAGTATGCGCGCCTCGTCATCTGCAGACGCCAGCGCCGCCTTTTGCTTCAACCCTCGCAGCGCGGCCGCCTGCTCACGCGTGAGTGCGCCCAGACTGCCATATTCTTTTAAATGCTTTTTAATATACTCTTTATCTAACCATTCATCATCTTCGATTAATTGATATTCTTGTAATTCGGAAAGTATTTTATGCTTAATAACTTTATTGGCTCTTTTATTTGTCTCAGATAATGCATCGTTTATACCAGCTACATAAACCTTAGATAAATAAATAGCGTATAACTTCTTAAGCATAGTTGTAAGCGATAAGTCTTCAATCCATTTATAATCCTTTTTAGTAGGATCATAATTTTTACGTATAAATTTAACTATACGCTCCGAATTAATATCCATGATCTTGCCGTATTCGTCTATAAATTCATTCTCTAAAGCTGTAAATTCCTTTTTGGCCTTTTCAGCATCAAACGGAACTTTACCGGCTTTCATTTTTTCAGGTTTTTCTTTTTTGCTATCATCTTCTTTGTCTTCCGGTTGCTCCCCTGATTTAGCAAACGGCTGCAATTGTTTAGGAGTCATTAATTCTGCACGTTCTTTTTTCTTTTCGTCAATGTCTGCTTGTTCCTGTTCGGTCAAACTAGGAATACCAATATAATTACGAACCCATTTTTCAGCAGGATCAACAATGCCAGTAGTAATAAGCGTATTCAACATTGTATCGGTTAAATTCTTGTCTATCTCTTCGAATTTCCATTCAGGATACACGTCTTGCTCACCAAAATTATATATATGCACTTGTCGTATTAAAAGATTAATCCAGTCTTCTAGTTTGCCATGGTGATATCGTACTACCTTTTCAAATACGCTTAATTCAGTTTGTGATTTAGCATAACTTCCGGTATCAGTCGTAGTATACCCAACATTATCAGGTAGCAACATTTTACGCTTAATACATTGATCTAAATAACGAATACTTTTTTCATACGCGTCCGTGCTTGTGGCTTTTACTTCATGCATTATCAATTCAAACTTGCCTTTTAATTCGCCTGTTTGTTTATTACGTTTTCCCGGCGTAAGAAACCACATTTGATCTTGCCAATTTTCTGCCATATCTTTTAAATCATCTTTTTCAGCAGATTTTAAATCATCTGAATCGTATTTTATTTCGATAATCGGAGTACCAAAGTTTTGTAAATACGTTTGCCACGAACGCTCAATATTGTAT
>Ga0265297_10004972_pt1 | contig 20923 bp, 11 predicted proteins | sample Munlanlwell13791_FD_192502 | JGI IMG/M metagenome (GOLD analysis project Ga0265297, IMG submission 192502) | Leachate microbial communities from a municipal landfill in Southern Ontario, Canada - Leachate well 137-91 | ecosystem: Engineered > Solid waste > Landfill > Unclassified | place...
TTGCCTTTTAAACATTACCACCACCAAAGGAGGTGGTTTTAAAGTTTATAATAAATAGAAATAGGTTGATATAAATGGGAATAAATTGAAATTAGATAGAAATATTTAATGAGAAGTGTCTTAAAGGTATTGGTTAGCAGTCGATTCTATATCCTGGCAATAGTGGGCATATCCCTGTATCTAGCAATCAACCAGCTTCATATCTCACTCTGGTGGGTGCTGCTGGCCGGAGTGATCATGGGCGTTATTTTCGGGAAGGTATTTTGCAGGTGGGTTTGTCCGATGGGGTTGATCATGGAGATCATGATGAGCATGAGTCCCGACGGTAAGACAAGACAAATGTACCAATACCACAAGATTGGATGTCCGATTGCCTGGATTTCGGGCTATCTCAACAAATTCTCACTTTTTCGTATCCGCATGAATGAAAGCTCCTGCATTACCTGCGGCAAATGCGATAAGCAGTGCTACATCGTTGCCATGGAACCCCAGAAATACAGCCTTTATAAGCCCGGATTGGATAAACCGGGGAACAGTTATACCTGTTCAAAATGTTTGCAATGCGTGGCTTCCTGCCCAAATGGCAGCTTGAATTACAATGTGCGATACAAAGTTTGAAACCGGAGGTGGTTTATTAAGATTTGGTTCTTATCTTTGGTGGATACTATTGATACACCGGGAATTCAACTTACTACAAAACTACTTCCATGAGACTACGAAATCTTTTCATTGGTGGGCTGTCTATTATTGCGGCTCAAATTCTGATGCAATCCTGTGCAGAAAAACCTCAAAATCAATTAGGTAAAGGCAGTATTGCCAATGTTATCGCTGCTTTAACCCCGGATGAAAAAATAGGACTTACGGTTGGCGATGGCAAGTTCTTGCCCACGGTGGCTTCCAAATCGACCGAGCAGGGAACCGGAATTATTATTGCCAATCAGAATTCAAAATTGGTAGTTCCCAGGCTTTTAATCGGCTCTTCGGCACTAACCGATGGACCCAGCGGGGTGAACAGGGATCCTCATCCTGCCGGATCGAAAGAGTATATTTATTCAACCGCATTCCCAACCTCTACCTGCCTTGCTGCCACCTGGGACACGGAGATGATTGAGAAAGTTGGAAACGCTTTGGGTAATGAAGCGCTGGAATATGACTACGATCTGATACTGATGCCCGCCCTTAACCTGCACCGCAACCCGAAATGTGGACGCAACTTCGAATACTATTCCGAAGATCCACTGCTTTCCGGAAAAGCTGCCGCGGCAATGGTGAAAGGAGTTCAGTCAAACGGCGTTGGTGCGACGCTAAAACATTTTCTTGCCAACAATCAGGAGACAAACCGCCGAACATACAATGCGGTAGTCAGTCAAAGAGCATTGCGTGAAATATACATGCGCGGATTTGAGATCGCGGTAAAGGAGTCAAAGCCATCCGCCATCATGACCTCCTACAACAAATTGAATGGATTTTATACTGCCGAGTCACCTGAATTACTGAATGATATAGTTCGTAAGGAGTGGGGATTTAATGGCGTCTTCATGACCGACTTTGATGGATACGGCAGCGCCGTGGCCAAAGTTCGAGCCGGCAACAACATGCTGATGGGTGGTAACATGGATGAGGTAAAGGAACTCACCGCTGCGTTGAAAGATAAAACCCTTGATGAGTCAACGCTCAGCAAAAACCTGGTTTATAACATGCAACTTAAACTGAACTCTCCACGGTCGAAGGGATACAAACCCTCTATGAAACCAGATCTGGAAGCGCATGCCACAATTGCCAGGGAGGCCGCTTCGGAAGGGATGGTATTGCTTAAAAATGAAAAAAATGCGCTTCCTTTTGATGGAGTGAAATCTGTGGCCCTGTTTGGCAAAATCTCTTACTACCTGATCGAAGTAGGAACCGGGAGTGGCGGCATACGAAGCAACAAATATGCCATATCGCTCAACGATGGTCTGAAAACGGCTGGTTACCAGATCTCAAAAGATCTGGAGGATACCTACACCGCATTCAATGCCAAAATTATGTCGGACAATCTGGTGCCCGATTATTTCAACAATCCTTTCATGCTGGCCGCAAATGGGGTCAAGGATGGCAAAGCCCCTCCCCACTTCAAGAAAAGATTGATTCCCTTTCACGATGAGTTGGATCTGACCAAAGAACAAATATCAAAAGAGGTTCCCAATTCCGATGTCGCAGTAATCACACTTGGCCGCAGCGGCGGTGAAGGGTACGAAAACGGATATTTCCCCAGTTCAGTGAACGAAATAAACCTGGTTCGCAATGTCTGTGATGCCTACCATGCAGCCGGTAAAAAGGTGGTGGTAGTCCTCAACGTCGGTGGCGTCTGCGAAACTGCCAGTTGGAGAGATTATCCCGATGCCGTTTTGCTTGCCTGGCAACCCGGACAAGAGGGCGGACATGCCATCGCTGATGTTTTTAAAGGAGCAGTCAACCCATCAGGCAAACTGCCAGACTCCTTCCCACTGAAGTATGAAGATGTACCTTCCGCAAAATCCTTTCCGGGAGAACCGGCCGAAAATCCCATCAACTCTTTCTACAACGAAGGAATCTATAACGGATACAGGTATTATAACTCTTTCAAGATGCCAGTAGCTTATGAATTTGGCTTCGGTTTATCCTATACTACTTATGAATATTCCAGTCTAAAGCTGAGCAGCGCTACTTTCGATGGTAAACTGACTGTATCTGTTATGATAAAAAACAGTGGCAAAGTGGCCGGGAAAGAGGTGGTTCAGCTATATCTTTCAGCTCCTGACGCAGAGATTGAAAAACCGACGGAGGAATTAAAAGGATTTGCCAAGACAAAATTGCTACAGCCAGGAGAATCCCAGCTGCTAACCTTTGACCTGGATCCCCATTCCCTGGCCTCCTTTCAGAGCGGTATCAGTTCATGGGTGGCAGACAAAGGGGATTACCAGGTCAGGATCGGGGCATCATCCAAAGACTTCAGGTTAAGCGCCACCTTCTATCTGGCGAAGGAGCTTCTCGTCGAAAAGGTTCATGACGTTCTTTATCCAAACTTCGCCATGAAAGAGCTTAGCAGGAATAGTAAATAACCTGAATGATGCAAACCATTTTCAGAAATAAAAAATTGAATAGGAATGGATTTCCAAACCTAATCTCAGGTATTGTTCTCGCATTCCTGTTCTTTCAGACATCTTTCGCCTTTACAAAGGGATATGAATCATTGCCTTATGATATAGATTCAAATCATTCTTCCGACAATGTGTGTGGCTCATCAAACAATCCGGTTGGTACAAGCCCGGATGAATCCGTAAATCAAACAAAGAAACAGCTGATCGACGAGTTAGAGCATGGTACAATTTCAAAAATCTACAGAAATACATACCACTCCCTTACCTCCCGAATGAAGGAGAATGGATATCTGCAAGAATCGTTAACAGGGGCTTACAGAGGAGAATTTCCCAGAACTATTGGAGGTTATGTCTCTTTACTTATGGAAACAGAAGATTATTTGAGAATTCAACGATCGTTGGAATTTGTATTTGAATCGATGATTCGGAATCATTTATCAAAGGTTCCTCATGTAATCGATTCGTTAAAAATATCAGCAGATGGAACCGTTAACCAATGGTTTGAAACTGAAGATCAGGCCGATGGACGTGCCCATGTTGTGATGGCCTATGCAAGGTTTTGCCTGAAAAAGAATCAACCGGAGTTTGAAAACAAGTATTATGAAATAGCCAAAAAGGAGGTTATGTCATTCCTCGATCAGCCTTACTTTTACTACATATACAGAAGCAACTTCTCCTGCAATGCGATCCACCTGGTATTTAATTGCGCACTCGAACACAGTCGGGAGGGAAGAATGTGGTCGGTTTTTGACATATTGACTCAAAGTTTTGTTGGAGCAGCAGCGCAAAGTATGATGCAGCTAGCGGAAAGAAGAAACGATACCGAATTATACGAATATTTGAAGACCAGACTTGAAGTACTAAAGGATGGGGTTGATAAACATTTGACAAGGGTGGTTGACGGGAAAAAAGTGTATTTGGAGATGCGTCTGCCTGATGGCAACTGGGGACAGCCTTTCACGGGAATGGGATGGCTGTGTTACGGTCCGGTTGCAGCCCAATGGGAACCTCTCGATCGTCAGGTTTTAAGAAATACCATCAATTTACTCAAAAAAACACTTTTCATCCATGACGAATTGGATAACAACCTCAAATATTTAGCCGCTGAATACGATGAAAAAGGCTCTGTTACCAAACTTGTTATAGGAAAAGCCATCGGGTGGGATATTGAGTATTGCAGACAGGAAGGAGAGTATGATAAAATACTGGAGTGGTTTAAATTTTTAAACAAATACCATGCAGATAAGCCGATTTACGTGGAAAGCATGTTTTTTAAAGGTGGAAAATGGGTGCAGGCTGATTGCGGAAATGGCGAACAATCTGTGTGGTGGTGTTTTGCCATTGCCAGATTAAGAAAAGATCTGGGGTTACCGGCAGTAAATTAAATTTGGCCTAATAAAAAATTACTTTTGCTATGGCATTCTAAGAAGCTGTTTAAATTTCTTACACAGAGAATTTATTACTCCACAATTAAACTAAAAATGGCTTTGAAATTCTCGCTTTAGTTAAAATACGCTTGAGGAAACAATGAGTTACACAGAGAGAAAAATCGCTAGCGATTTTCCAACTCTGTGTAACTCCGGGGTTTCTCTCATGAAAACACATAATTGCAGAAATTTCTATTAACCCTATATTTTCGATTAATAGACAATTATTCTCTGTGTAATATTTTTAAACAGTCTCTAATATTTTTGGCGATGGATGTACTAACACGGATAACGGGACTAATCGTTGCAACAATCGGGGTTCAGATGGTTTTTACCGGCATAACTAATTTTATTGGGACTTTGGTGAAATAAGATTATATTACACCAAATTTCAACAAAGAAGTATGGGTCTGTATTTTACAGAAACAGGTCATAATTTTTCAGACGAGCTATTCATTTTTGAGCGTATGGCTGAGGGAGATCAGCGTGCCTTGCGTTACTTCTTTGACAAGTATTACGATAGTTTGTGCAATTATGTTAATCTATATATCAGAAACAGATCTGTTTCTGAGGATCTTGTACAGGATATATTTATCTACTTTTGGGAGAAGAGGGGAAATCTTAAACTGGAAACTTCTGTTAAATCCTACTTGTTCAGGGCTTCCCGCAACAAATACCTAAACTATTTTCGTGACGAAAAATGCCATCACACGATCGAAATGGAAGTCAGTTCGAAGAGTGAAATTTATGCCAATTCCAACGACAATACATTAGATTTAAAGCAATTGGAAGAGGTTATCAATACCTCGATAAACAACCTTGCTCCCCGCTGCCGTGAGGTTTACCTTCTTCACAAAAATGACGATCTGAGCTACAAAGAGATTGCTTTCAAAATGAACCTTTCAGTTAAAACAGTTGAAAATCAAATGACAATTGCCCTGAAAAAATTGCGTGAGCAACTCGCCCCTTATTACGAACAGATTTTTGTGTTGATCCTGATTGCAGTGTTTGTCAAATAAGGTGGTAAGAATAGATTGATGGTTTATACCAACCCATTAAAAAGGGAATTCTTCCGATTAATTTCGAATCCCTCTTCCGTCCATTTGCCTTTTTTTTGCATTTAACCAATTTTTTTAGGATTCTCTTTGGGGGTTCTGCTTCACTTAAGTGCCATCCTTGTAAAAAGTATTTGCATCAATGGCATTAAATATAGATAAAAAATTGATTATTAAGGAGCTAAATGGCCAAACTACGCTCCAGGAATCCCTGGAGATTGACAAGTGGATCAATGAAAGCCCAGAAAACCAGAAAGTATACCATGAACTTTGGTCAGCCTTCCAATTAACATCTCCTGATGTTGACCTATTTTTTTCAGACAGAGAAGCTGCCTGGACAAAAATTGTCCGCAAGATTTCACATCCCCGTAAAAACAGATCATTGGTTATTCAACTTTCCAGGATCGCTGCCGCTGCTGTTATTTTCTTCCTGATCGGAATTGAAGTTCAATATTTCAGAGCAGACAAGATTCCTGCGGATTTTTTAAATCAGTATTCCAAAGTGGTTGTTCCCAAAGGGCAGAAATCAATGATTGTGCTCCCAGATGGTTCTAGTGTGTGGCTAAACTCCGGTTCGGAATTGAAATACAAAAGCAGTTTCAATTCCCGGATCCGGGAAGTTGAATTAGAAGGTGAGGCATTTTTTGAGGTAAAGAAAGACAGGTCAAGAATGTTCAAGGTAAATACAGGAGCCATTTCTGTAGAAGTTTACGGTACGGCTTTCAATGTCAAAAATTACAAAGAAGAGAAAGCTTTGGAGGTTACGGTCGAAAACGGGAATGTCGGTGTAATCAGGGACGGAAGTAAATTGGCCGATCTTACAAAAGACAAACAGATTTCAATACAGAAAGAAACCAACGAGGTGGAATTGAACACTGCCAACGTAGAAGTTGTAACTGCCTGGAAAAATAATGAATTGGTTTTTGACGGAATCCCATTCGAAGAGGTAATCAGGTATCTTGAAAGGTGGTATGGAGTCAATATCACAATTGAAGAAAAAATGAAAAAGAAGCACAATTATACTTTTAAGGTTAAAGCAGAATCCCTTAGGGAGCTACTTGAACTATTGAAGGAAATCACCCCGTTACAATACAAGATAGATGGTAAAAATGTGACAATCAGGTATGCAAAATAGCGCGAACCAAAACCAATATAGGATACTGCCGATAGTTTTACGTGACTGCTATCAGAGTATCCAACCACAATTGTCAGAATAGAGCAACTAAAAATGTTGATGCCTATGAAGTAGCAAAAAAATGAACAAAAAAATACAGGTCTGCCAAACTGACAAACCTGTAAATCTGATTGTAATTAAATTATTCATTTATCGACATCTTTTGGTGCATTTATTGGCGTTTATGCATTAAGTCCAAGATGTCAAAAAACTTATCAAAAATATGAAAAAAAAAGATCAGTGTGAGGAACGACATCTTTTTAAGTTCCCGTTTATGAAAATCTTATTAACTATGAAATTAATCATTGTACTGATTTGCTTTGCCGGCCTTTTAAGTAGTATGGGCGAAACCTACGCACAAAGTACGAAATTGAGCATGAATCTCAAAGATGTTGCTGTAAAGGAGATTCTTCAAAAGATTGAGGATCAAACAGAATTCTCTTTCATGTACGACAACAATAAGATTGATGTTTCCAGAAAAGTCGACCTGGTTGTTGAAGAAAAAACAATTGATGTAATTCTTTCTCAATTGTTTTCGAAAGAGAAGGTCAACTATGAGACAATTGACCGGCATATTATTCTGATGCCCTCTGGCTCGCCGCTATCTGCTGAACAGGTGGGAAAAAAAGTTACAGGAAAAGTCACTGATCAAACAGGGGTCTCCCTGCCTGGCGTTTCTGTCGTGGTAAAAGGTACCACTTTTGGTGTAATAACAGATACCAATGGAGATTTCTCATTGACCAATGTTCCGGAAAATGGCGTTTTGCAGTTCTCGTTTGTAGGGATGAAAAGGCTGGAGGTGAGCGTTACTGGGAAAAGAACTGTAAACGTAAGTATGGTTGAAGAAACTATTGGATTAGAGGAGGTTGTGGCTATCGCCTATGGGACAATCAAGAAAAAAGACTTAACAGGCGCTATTAGTACTGTAGATTCAAAACTAGTAGCGACACAGGCAAACTCAACAATAACGCGTGCCCTGGAAGGTGCAGTTGCAGGTTTGCAGGTATCCGCAATCGATGGGCAGCCAGGATTGGATATGGGTATTCGCATTCGGGGTCTGGGCACAGCCAGCCAGAATAACTCAAATGCCCTGGTAGTCGTCGACGGCGTACCGGCTCAAAATGACAACCCGTTGTCTACCATCAATCCAAAAGATATTGCCAGTGTCAGTGTCTTAAAGGATGCGGCTTCTACTGCTATGTACGGTTCACGTGGGGCCAATGGGGTAGTTTTGATCACAACGAAGAACGGGAGTAAAGGAAAAACGAAAGTTTCTTTTGAAGGCCGTTGGGGTGTTAATCAGTGTGGACCATACCAATTCGATAAGATTGACAATCCGAAAGATTATTATGAATATGCCTGGCAAGCCATCTACAATGCGTATCGTTATGGTGTTGCCGGATCCGGGGTTTCCAAAAATTACACAACAAACGTGCAAACCCCGAATCATACGGCTGCTGAAGCCGGACAATTTGCCAGCGCTCACTTGTTCGATTATAATAATTCGGAAACCAATTTCACTCGCAACGCATTAGGCAACTGGATGTTATACAATGTTCCGGGAGCCATTTATACGAAAACAGGTCTTGGTGCGACAGCCAGTTCGACAATGTCAGGAGCTTACCTGGTCAATCCCGATGGCAAACTGAATCCGGGTGCACAATTGCTTTACAACGACAATTATGATAAGTATTTATTGGAGAGCAAATTGCGGCAGGAATACAATGTTTCAGCAAGTGGAGGTACCGATAAAGTGGATTATTTTATTTCGTTGGGTTATTTGGAAGATCCTTCCTATATCCGCGGTTCACAATTTTCGCGTTACAGCGGACGTACCAATATCAACGCGCAATTGTATGATTGGTTAAAAGTGGGCACCAACATCGGTTATTCAAACCGCTCAACACAATCTACTGCAACGCGTTATGGCCGTAACCCCGGATCGGCGGTTGCCAACCCTTTCCGTTTTATTAATGGGCAGAATCCTTTGACTCAGTTGTATGCCCATGATCAAGCCGGAAATTATATCAATAATGCGGACGGAAGCAAAAAAGTTCATGTCCTTGCAGGAGACACCTGGTCCCCATTAGGATTAACTACTACTTCTCTTTCATCAACAAATATCCTTACCATGTTGGACAAGGATAAAGATGTAAGAAATTCAAGTGACCTGACCACCAGAACCTATGCCGAAGTGAAATTTATGAAAGACTTCAAGTTCACGACCAATCTATCGTACGAAAAATACAATGAAGTACGTACGCGCTATTGGCAAAGCGAAACCGGCCAGGCTCAGGGAACCGGAGCCTTTGGCAAAGCTTACCAAAACGTGACAGTTATGAACACCCAGGAGTTATTGAATTACGGACATGAATTTGGCAAACACCATGTGGATGGTTTGGTAGGTCATGAGTTCAACAAATATACTTTTGAGAACCTGAACTACAATTCGGCTTACGAATTGATTCCCGGCTTTATTTCATTTGCAAACTACGTAGGCCATTATACCGGAGGTACATTTAGTACGCCTGGCGGCAGCGACCAAAGAACCGCAATGGAAAGTTATTTTGGACGTTCCCACTATATTTACGACGATAAATATTATGCAGAGGCTTCCTTACGTCGGGATGGTTCTTCCAAGTTCAAAACCGACGCAACACGTTGGGGAACTTTCTGGGCTGTAGGTGGTGGCTGGAGAATATCCAAAGAAACCTTCATGGAAAACACTAAAAATTGGTTAAACAACCTGAAACTGCGTACTAATTATGGTGTTATTGGTAACCAAAACGGTATCGGAATGTATTCAGGCTATCAGACATGGGGATACGGAGCTATCTATACCTCAACAACTGCCGGTAACGGTATTCCTGCAAGTTACACATTAGGAAAAGGTGGTTTTGTCAACGATGGTTTAACCTGGGAAAACACGAAGACCTTTGATGTTGGTTTAGATTTCACCTTGTTCGATCGCGTACATGGTACGATCGATTATTTTAACAAAAACACAGACAATGCCGTTTGGGATCAACCGATTGCACTTTCACTCGGTCAGGGAAGTTTGCAAAAGAACTCAGCAAGAATCCAAAATAAAGGAATCGAAATTGAAGTAGATGTAGACATTATCAAAAGTAAAGACATCTATTGGAATGTTTCAACGAACGGAACCGCTTTTACCACTAAATTGATGGCTGTGCCTAAAGGTGTAGGTGCAACAGGAGATGGTACCTGGACTGCAACAGCCGATGCATGGTCTGCATCCGGAGGCGGCGCTTCTTCAGGTATTACCTACTTGCGTGGCGTGGGAAAAGATTATTACAACTTGTATATGTTTAAATATGCCGGCGTTGATCAAAATACCGGACTTCCGCTCTTTTATCATAAAGTGACGGAAGCTGATCATACTGCCGGATTATACTCGGCTGTGACCGTGGGTGGTGATGCAGAAACAACCAACTATTCTACAGCATCCCGTTACGAATTGGGTAGTGCGATTCCTAAATGGATAGGTGGTTTCAACACAACATTTAAATACAAGAACTTTGACTTTACTGCAGCGTTAGCCTATCAATTAGGCGGAAAATTTTTTAGTACTGATTATGGCAATAGTCTCTACAATAGTGAATATGTTGGTTCTGCCTTGTCTGCTGAATTAATCGGAAATACCTGGACCCCGGAGAATACAGGCGCAAAATTCCCTATGGCTATGTATAGGAACTCGTACACTGACGGAGCCACATTTGGAAGTTGGTTGTACACTGATATGGCACTGTTCAGCGCTTCTTATATGGATATCAAGAATATGACTGTTGGTTATACGTTTCCTAAAACGATGTTGAAGAAAACAAAAATCAACGCCCTGCGTCTGTATATGTCTGTTGATAACATATTTATGCTGACCTCACATTCAGGCATTGATCCGCGTATGTCGTTGGTTGGAGGCTTGGAAGTAGGCGCTTATTCCTATCCTTCCATGCGTACAATTTCATTCGGCGTGAACCTGGATTTATAACAAACTTTAAAAATTAGTCAAGATGAAAAAGTATATAATAGGAATTGCATTTATTGCAAGCTTGATTATGGCTTCGTGTGCGGGTCAATTGGAAATAGCGCCGCCCACTGCCATTACTGATGAACAAATTAAAACGATATTGGCTTCCGGAGATACAGTAAAGATCAAACTGGTCCTGGAAAGTATGGCCAACACGATGCCAAATCTATTCAATACAAGTGGTATCAGCGGGGGCGGAACAGCTGACGGGCGTTATCGTTCATGCCAGGGAATGGATTGTATGCGTAACCTGGAAGGGAATGACATCGTATTCGGCAATAAAAACCTAAGTATTTTTGGTGGGGACGAATATTTTCTGCGTGATTTCATATCCGCCTCTGTTGACAAAAATGCTTACTATTGGACTCAGGAATGGGCCATTATCACTGCTGTCAATAAGATGTTGCTCTATCTGGATGATGCAACGGTAGGGAACAATGCCAAATTGAAAGAGTACAAAGCAAGAGGTCTGGTAGCCCGTGCGTATGCATACAACTACCTGATGGAGAACTATCAGGATTCTTATCTACAGGGTGGAAAAGACAAATTAGGCCTTATGCTGTACGATTCCTATTCTCCAACACAACCTTACAAAGCGCGTGCTACTGCTACAGAAACATATGATTTTATCAAGAAAGACCTGACAACTGCCGTTTTGCTGTTCAATTCTGCGGGCAAAGGATACACAACCACAGTACTTACGGACATTGATTTAGGTGTCGCAAATTTTGTACTGGCAAGGGTATCGCTGATAACAGGCGATTGGGCGACAGTCCTTACTGCTTGCAATGGAATTTTGAGCAGTTACCTTACTCTGATGGGAGAAAATGTGTATGGCGGTACTAAAAATGTAAGTACCACGAACGTTCCGGAAATTCGCCCTGAAACAAACGGATTTCTTTACAACAATGTAAATCCGGAAGTCATTTTGGGGTGGCCTGTTGGTCAGGCACTCACCGCCCATAATGGTTGGATGAACCCGTTTAGTGAAGGAAGCGGTGGTTTGGGCGAAGGATTTGAACGGATTGACAACCGTCTTTATAATAAAATAGACAATAACGACTATCGCAAGAATTGCTTTTTGGCAAACGACTTTGGAGATTATGCCTATCCCACTGCCGGTACGGTAAAATTCATTCCGGCCTATACAAATATGAAATTTGCCGCTACCCACGGCATCGGAACCAACGACAAGAAAAATGTCGGAACCGTTACCTGTTACTACATGCGTACTTCTGAAGTGTACCTGATGAAAGCCGAAGCTCAGGCCCAGTCTGGTGATGCAAATGGTGCTAAAACCACCCTGAATATCTTACTTGGCGCCCGTACAAAGGCAGGTTCACCTAAATTGACCTGTGATACCTATTCTGGTATGGCCGGTTTAAATCCATTGCAAATGGTTCAATTACAAACCCGTATAGAAATGTGGGGTGAAGGTGGACGCGAATACTTTAACAACAAACGTTGGGGTATTGCTGTAGATCGGACAAGTTCTGCCAACCACGTTGATAAAAGTACTTATAGTGTAGCGAAAATGACACTGCAAATTCCGGAAGTAGAGACATTGTACAATCCTCTGTGTAAGCAGAATTAAGCTGTATAGTTTAGTATTTTAGTATTGGGCGGAGCATTTCGCTCCGCTCAATCTTTTAAGCCAGGCAATCTTTTTTTGTTCTGTTGAGGAACGATTGCCTAACTTTTTATTCCCCTGCAAATACATAAACTCTCATTGATGCTATATTGTTATGAGTCTAATAAAGAAACGCTTATTCCGTTTTGCCTTTTTATTGTTTTCCGGAGCTTTTATTGCTGGCTGTAGTAAAGATGATAAAGATCCAATTGCGCAACAAAATATTTTCAGGATAGATCAGACCACTATTTCTGTTCCGGATGGTTCTTCTGTGAAAGTAAAGGTTAGCTCGCCGGCAGGTACTCTATGGAAAGTAACAACTCCAGGGGTCTATTGGTTGACTGTTACCCCAACCAGCGCAACCGGCGACGGAGAAATTACAATAGCTGCTTCAAAGGTTATTTACCGGGAGAAAAGAGTGGCTATTGTATCAGTTGTAACAGAGGATACCAAGATTGATGCCTCTTCACGCTCAGTCTATATAAATGTAACAGGCGCTGTTCCCAATACGGCTCCTGCAGCTCCTGTAAAGGCTGTTTATCCGGCTAACGGAGCAAAAGATGTACCTGAAGTTTATATGCGTTTGCAATGGAGTGATGCGATAGATCCTGATGGTGACCGGATTAGCTACTCTGTTGAATATTCGGCGGACCAGAAGACTTGGACCAAGAGTAATCAGTATTATGAAACTCCTTCCTGTACATTCTTTTCCAAGTTGACGGGTAACACAACCTATTATTGGCGGGTAGTGGCGAAAGACGCTTTTGGTGCAGAATCACCTGTGAGTTCTGTCTTTTCGTTTACAACTGCAGCCGAATCGGGTTCCTGGAAAGATGGGGAAGTTCGTTTGTTTCAGGATAACGGAAACGGAAGTAAGGATGCCTTTACTCTTATTGTTACAGGTGACGGTTTTACAGCAAGTGATATGGTCGCAGCCGGGAACTGGGAAAACCTCTCCTTAACCGCCATAAATGCACTGTTCGAAAATGCAGAACCTTATAAAACTTATCGTTCATATGTCCGGGTATATCGGATAGCCGGAATCTCACCCCAATCTGGCATTTCTCAGCATCTGTCTGGTGATCAGACCGGTATCTGTACAAATGTTGTCAAAACTAAGTTTGGCACGATGTACGATAATGTTTCAAGTAGTGCCTGGACCGGTTTGTTTGATAATCCGAGTCCATCGACTGGTGGTTGTTTTGATAAGGTATTTAACTGGGCCGATTCTTGTCTGGTCACCAAGAATATACACTTGTCGAAGAATTATGCTGTTTTAGTGCTACAGAATGTGTCTCATTACAATGGAACCGTCAACTACTTTTGGGATAAGGGCAAGAACCGCACGATGGGATTTGTTTGCAATTGCCCGGGGACTTCGGGTACGCAAACCGGCTTTGAGAATGTAATTGTACATGAGATCGGAGGTCATGCCATTGGGCATTTGGCTGATTTGTATCAGACTGCACCGACTGCAACACTCACTGAAGAAAAGAGAAAGGGAACACTGGAATTTCAGACATACGGGTGGTACCAGAATGTGGATGTATCCGGTGATAAGACGAAATCTCAATGGGCACAAATATTTTCTTCTGCAGATTATTCGGTTTATTATCAGAAAGTTGGTTATTTTGAAGGAGCCCGTTCTGTAGGAAAAGGGATCTGGCGTGCTGAGTCAGACAATTCGTGCATGAATGATAACCGTTTCTATTATGATGCAGCTAGCCGATATTCGATCGTTAATCAGCTTAAAACGGCAGCCGGAGAAACTTCATCATGGGCTGATTTTGTAAATAAAGATTATGACCATGGTAATGTAGTTGTATCTACGAAGAGTGCGACGGTTCCTGGTGTGCCAATGTTGCCTGAACCCATTGTATGGAAAAGATAGTATGTAAGAAACCAATATCCGGAACTATAATGAATGATCGCAAAAGAATAACCATAGTCCGAATTATTCTGTTTATTGGTATCTCATTGTCCGTTTTGGGGCTTTCATCTTATGGAAAACCAATCCCGAAACACCGTTTGATACACAACAATGACGGAACAGATGCATTGGGAAATATCTGGTTTTCCAAACGTCCATTAAAAGTTGCAGATATCAATGCATACGTGGATATGGTCGCCAATTCGCAGGTAACGACCTACATGATGTGTAGTGGCAGTGATTTTATGCTGTATCGTTCCAGGTACGGCAGGGTGCTTGGTGACGACCTGAATGGGAAACTGGATTGCGGCCGTGACACTGCAGCATGTAGTAATTTCAAAAAATACTATCGGAATTTCCTGAATCTCGAAAAAGAGGGAACAGATCTCATCTCCGCATCACTGAACCGTGCCAGAAAAGATGGAATGGAAGCATTTATTACTTACAGGATGAATGACCTCCATTTCAACGACACCACAACCCATTGCCCGATCGTCTATACCGATTTCTGGTACAAACATCCTGAGTTTTGGCTCAACGATGCAACGCCGGGTTGGAATGCACCCCGGGCACTTGACTTTGCGCACAGGGAAGTAAGAGATCATAAACTGGCAATTATTTCCGAGCAGCTTGATAAATATAACATGATTGACGGGTTCGATCTTGATTTTATGCGATTTATCGTTTACTTTAAAACTGGAGAAGGTCGCAAAAATGCCCCCTTAATGACTCAGCTTGTTAAAGATATCAGGGCTAAAGTAAATGACGTATCGGTCAAACGAGGCAGAAAAATTCTGCTCTCAGTAAGGGTCCCTCCCACTGTCAACGCTTGTCTGGATAAGGGACTGGATATTCAGGAATGGATTCGTATGGGGCTAATTGATTTTGTAACCATCGGTATTCATTGGCTGGGCGATCCTTCTCTGCCTGTTGCAAAGTTTAGGAGCGATTTAGGCAAAATTGACATCCCTCTGTATGCTTCCATCGATGATGGAGGATATCGTCCGCGTGAAAATTTCTCCCATGGAATGTTCCGGGGAATGGCATCGCATATTTTATCACAAGGCGCCGATGGAATATATCTTTTTAATCAATACTTTAGTGCTTATATCACACAATACAACAAACAAATACACCTGGAAGACGGTGGATATGTGTGCCGGGTTATGATGCCGCAACTATTGCAGGAAATTGGATCCCTGGAAACCCTACAGCACCGCAATAAAATTTATTGCTTATGCGACAGTTCAGGTCAATATGGGATCAATCCGGTCTCTCCACTGCCACTAAATGTTGGTGAAAAACAAACTGCTGAAGCGAAGATTTACATTGGCGACGATCCCAAAAAGACAAAACCTGAAGAAGTAATTCTGTTTTTCAGGTTAAACAAACCATCAGCGTATGAATTGGTTGTAAACGGAGTGAAAATATCTGATGAAAAACCAGCATACGCACATTTGTATGACAAAGCCAGGGGATTACAAAATATGGATCGGGAATGTGCATTTATACTTCCGGTATCTTGCTTAAAACAAGGGTACAATAAGATTTCATTCACTTCAAAAGAATCAGGTTCATTCAGCGTAAAACGTATGGAAGTTGCGTTGAAGTACGGTGCTATGGAAACCCACGGCTATTTTTAATACGGTTACCCTCTTATGATCAACTTATACTGACTATACTACTTATTAATTATTCAATGCAAAGAAGAACTTTTCTATTTCAAAGTGCAATTCTTTCGGCAGGATGTGTCGCCGCAAATTCAGTCTCTGTTTTAGGCACCAATAAACTGGCCTCCAAACAGATCCTTTTTGATGCCGATCTTTACAAATTGTTTAAAATTCCGGATTCGGTTTACCGCCCTTTTGTCCGGTGGTGGTGGAATGGCGATAAAGTAGAAGCCAAAGAACTCGTCAGGGAATTGCATCTGTTAAAAGAAGCCGGTATTGGCGGAGTGGAAATCAATCCGATTTCGTTCCCATCCACCGGAGATGATTTAGGGAAAAAGTCCCTAACCTGGTTGAGTGAAGAGTGGATCGACATGTTACAGGTAACCTTCGCGGAAGCGAGAAAACTGGACATGACCTGTGATTTAATTGTCGGTTCGGGCTGGCCTTTTGGAGCTGAAACGCTTAAAACAGACGAACGGGCACAGGTAGTAATCGTTGATGCCGAAAAACTGGAGGGCCCGACTGTCTATGAAACATCCCAATTCAACCTATTCAAAACGGTTGATCCGGGTGTTACCGAGCCGTGCCCAGGCAGGACATTTGAAATCCTGTCACTTAAACTTGTACCTGATCCGATGAGTGGCCTGGATCAGGTGATTGACCTATCAGACAAGCGAAAAGACGAAATCATCCGGGTTGAAGTACCTGCCGGCAAATATGTCTTTTATGCACTGATAAAGGTCAATTCGTTTGCCAGTGTGATCAATGGCGCTCCTGGTGCCGCTGGCCCGATCCTCAACCACATGGACAAGATAGCAGTAAGAAAGTATCTTGACCACATGTCTGATACTATCCGGAAAAAGACAGGCCCGCTCTCAAATCATCTGCGCGCCCTCTTTACCGACTCTATGGAGTTGGAAGGAAGTAACTGGACAGGGGATTATGCCGAAGAGTTTAGAAAACGCCGTGGATACGACATCATGCCCTATCTTCCATTTATCCTGTTTAAAGTCGGACGGCTTGGAGGGGTCATCGATGAAAAGTATGGTGCAGCAAAAACAGCCGGATTTGCTGAAGATATCAGACGTGTCCGCTTTGATTTCGAACTAACAAAGGCCGAATTACTAAAAGAACGCTTCACGCAGACTTACCTGCAATGGTGTAAAGATCAAAATGTAAAATCACGTGCCCAGGCTTACGGCCGTGGATTTTTCCCACTGGAAACCAGTCTCGGCTACGATATTCCCGAAGGTGAATCCTGGACGACCAACTGGTTGAAACACAAGCTCGGCGAAGAAATGTCGGACGAAGATTACCGCAGGGGTCGAGGCTATACCATGATCAACAAATTTGTCTCTTCGGCTGCTCATCTCGCGGGCAAAAGAGTCGTTAGCTGCGAAGAGATGACCAATACCTATATCGTCTTCAATGCCACTTTGGAATTACTCAAAATCGGTTCCGACCAGAGTATTATGTCTGGGACCACCCACTCGGTGTGGCATGGGTTCAACTATTCACCTCCCGAAACACCATTCCCGGGTTGGGTTCAATATGGATCCTATTACAACGAAAACAACAACTGGTGGCCCTATTTCAAATACCTGAACGACTATAAAGCCCGCCTTTCGTCACAACTTCAGAATGCCGATATGTACACCGACATCGCTGTGATGCCGGCAACATACGACATGTGGGGTGAAATGGGCGTACAGACCGACCCGTTTCCTGAGAAACTCAATATACCATACACCTCCATCATTTGGGAATCCATCAATAAAAACGGAGGCGCCGCCGACTATACAACTGAAATTATTATCAAGGATTCGGCTGTTAAACATGGAAAACTATGCTATGGACCAAAAAAATACGGAACTATATTTCTGGTAGAGGTTACCAGTACTTCTCCTGAAACATTGGCCAAATTGTACGATTTTGTCTCTTCCGGGGGCCGAATTTTTTGCATCGAAAAATATCCTGAAAAATCACTGGGATTGGTCGATGGCACTGAAAGGGACAAAGAAATCCAGAATTGGGTAGGGAAACTGAAAGCTTTCCCCGACCGTTTTATCCTGGTAAAGAAACCTCAGGACAACCGCTTCCTGGAATGGTACAAAGAGGTAATGACGAAATACCATATTCCGCATTATCTTGAAATTGAAAACCCTGATCGTTTTCTAATGCAGAACCGATACCAGACCGACGATAAGAGTGAAATCTTCTTCTTTGCCAATGCCCACATGCACAATGCCCACAGTACCAAGGTGACTTTCTCAAAGGAGATTACCAGGGGCAGAAATGGATGGGTTTGGGATACAGAAAGTGGCGAACGGTACCGCATTAACCTGAAAGAGGATAGTTTTGAGTTGAATCTCGGTCCTGCCGAATCTCGTCTGATCATCTTCAACAAGGAAAGTAAAGGCCAGAATTGGATCCCTATACCGACCACAGGAGCTGATAGCAAGTCGTTGAGTGGATGGGATGTTGAATTACGACATAGTCGCGAAAACTGGGTGAAAACCATGCGCATGGAAGAACTTAAAGATCTAAAAGAGACCAATTTTGTTAGTTTTACCGGAACAGTAATTTATCGTCGTAAATTAGAATCCGAAAAGGTAAAAGAGACTTTCATTAATCTCGGAAAAGTTTGGGGAGTCTCTGAAGTCATTGTCAACGGAAAGAGTTGCGGGGTAAAATGGTATGGCCATCGGATCTACAATATTTCATCCTGCTTGCAAAAAGGCTCCAATGAGGTCGAAATCCGGATAACCACCACGATGGGCAATTACATGAAAACCCTTACAGATAACAAGACTGCACAAAAATTTACGGTCCTCAAAACGAAAGATCAACCCATACAATCGATGGGATTGATCGGGCCTGTTACGCTTTATTAATTACTATTCTACAAACCAACAATATGAGCAAGCTAAAAATCACCGTTTTATTTCTGATATTCATTTGTGCGCTTCAACTCTCTGCGGAGGATTACAAAGCCTCGATATTCGGTATCAAGTCGAACGGGACAACTTTAAACACTACGGCCATCCAAAAGGCCATTGATTACATTCATGAAAAAGGTGGTGGCCGACTGGTATTTTACGTTGGTCGTTACCTCACCGGAAACATCCAACTCAAATCCAACGTGAGTATTCAATTGGAGGAAGGGGCCATCCTGGTAGGTTCAACCAATATCTACGACTACAACATCAACACTCCTTATAGTTCGCTGGTTTTTGCCTATCAGGCGGAGAATATCGGGATCAATGGCAAGGGTGTTATTGATGGTCAGGGCCGTGAAGTGGCTTATAACCTGATCGATCAGATTCACAAAGGAATCATTGCCGACGAATTGAGGAACGATCGTCCTTCCACACGCCGACCTCGTGCCATTTACTTCCGCGAATGCAAAAACGTCGAAATTACCGGCATCGTAATTAGAAATTCGGCCGACTGGGTTCAGATATACGACCAGTGCCAGAACCTGAAGATCGACAAAATAACCGTTGACAGCAAAGCCTTCTGGAACAACGATGGTCTGGACATCGTGGATTGTAAAGATGTTAAGCTCACCAATTCCTTCATCGATGCAACGGATGATGCCATCTGTTTTAAATCGCACGACGCGACCAAAATGTGCGAAAATGTTGAAGTGCGCAATTGTGTAGCCCGTTCAAGCGCCAATGGGATCAAATTCGGCACGGTAACTTCAGGAGGTTATAAAAACTTCAAAATCATCAACAACAAGGTATATGACACCTACCGGTCGGCCATCACCATCGCAACTCCTGACGGAGGTGTAATAGATAACATATTGGTTGACAGCCTATACGCCTACAATACCGGGAATGCCATTTATCTTAGGATTGGAGCCCGCTGGAACAAAGGCCGTATAGGTTCCATGAGCAATATCACCATTCAGAATATGTATGCCGAAATCCCAAATTCCAAACCGGATGCCGGATACGAATATGAGGGTCCGATTGAAGATTTACCCCGGAATATTTCACCAGCCAGTATTGTTGGACTTCCGGGCCAGGACATTACAAATGTGACATTGCGTAACATCCGGATTGTATATCCCGGAGGCAGTAACCCAAATTACGCGTTCCGTGGTACCAAATCCTCCGATTTGGACTTCGCAAATCCGAAAAATACCTTTCCCATATTTCAATTCTACAGCTGCCATGACGATCCCTTTGTCGGCCTCTGGTATAGTTCTTCTTATATTTCTTAATCAACTTGTCTCCTTTAGCCGGATTTAACAGGTTGACTGTGTCCTAATATTCAAGTCATTTAATATTTTATTCTGCCCTATATAAAATCCATTCATTTATTGTTGGTTCTTTTGACTCAACTATCTTCAATCTGAAATAGCGAGAGATCACTGGAGTAATTGACTGGGTATATCCGGTTCCATTTGTCCTAATTTCAACAGATTTTATCCATTTATTTCGTGTTTTACATTGTATTTCAATTTTTTGACCTTTATTATCCCATGGATGCCATGGTTCGACAACTGAAACTACCCCTATCAAAGTTTCCTCACCCAAATCTATTTCAGCCCAGCGTTCCTGATCGTCATCGGTAGGTTGCCATTTGTTTTTTGGATCGCCATCAGTAAGATGATCGGAATTATAACTGATCTTTGCTGAAGATACTTTTACTTTCTTACCGGCAGACGGTAAGGGCAAAACGTTGGGTTCTCCCTCCACCTCCAAAACAACAACAGAAACATACTTGTCCGGAGCAGCAAAAGGCAGTTTGACAATATTCTTCAATTCGGATTTCTGAACTTCCAATGTCGCTTTAGGAGCAGACAACAAATAGGCCCTTTCAATTTTATTGAGCAATGGAATTGATAGTAGTCCAT
>Ga0265297_10004973_pt1 | contig 20920 bp, 14 predicted proteins | sample Munlanlwell13791_FD_192502 | JGI IMG/M metagenome (GOLD analysis project Ga0265297, IMG submission 192502) | Leachate microbial communities from a municipal landfill in Southern Ontario, Canada - Leachate well 137-91 | ecosystem: Engineered > Solid waste > Landfill > Unclassified | place...
CCCCTGTATCCGTTTGGCTTTGGACTTAGCTATACAACGTTTGAATACTCAGGCCTTCATGCTGATGCCCGCATTTCCTGGCGCGACCTGGAGCAAGGCCGTAAAATCCCGGTGGAAGTCACCATCAAAAACACGGGACATACTGCCGCGCAGGAAGTTGTCCAGTGCTATGTGCGTGATGTGGTTGCCAGCATGACGCGCCCGTTGCGGGAGCTAAAAGGATTTCAGAAAATCGAGCTGCAACCGGAAGAAACCAAGCGGGTCATTTTTGACCTCGGCAAAGATGAGCTTGGTTTTTATAATGGCGATGGCCAATATGTCGTGGAACCGGGGACATTCGAGATTTACGTCGGCGGCGACTGCCTGACCCGCAACGTCGTTTCGGTTGAGGTTATCGGGTAGTATCCGGCCGCACGGCCGGTTAGTTGCGCAACAGCATCGCGCATATGATATCACTGATCGAGTGCAAGAGGCGAGCGCGAGCGCCGCTCCGTTGAGCGCGAAGTGCCGGTTCGCTATGGTTTTTTCCGTGCCCACGTTCGATCATCCCACTCAAATGAGGTCAGACACGACCGGAACGTTCAACAGAGGCTATCGCCCACACCCGGGCTGTCCCCTCCCCGGTGCCAGCCTCCCCCTGCCGCGGCGCGGGTGTGTGACAGTTTTGTCGGATGATGTTGGGGCCACCTTTTGGGAAAAAGGGGTTCCCAACCAACAAGAATGTCATGCGCGGCGCTCTTGACAGTCGGCGCCGGACTCTTATCTTTTGGAACGTTCCAAACGCCGGCCCGGAGCCTCGCCCATGCGCAGTCTCATCATTGTCTTCGTCATCGTGCTGGTTGCCATCCTGCTCTCCCTGCTGATGAAGCCGGCCGCGCCGCCCCCGGCCGCGCCGCCGCCCGCAGCCCCGGTCACGGCCGCCCCGCCGCGGCCCGCGGCCGTCCCGGATGAGACCGGCCGGGCCGGCCAGCGGGCGGCCGGAGCCGTCGGTGTCGGCGGCGTCGGCGGGGAGATCGGCCAGGCCGTTGATTTCACCACCGGGTATACGCCGTTCAAGGTCAAGAAAACGGCGGTGCGCCGGGTCCAGGCCGCTCAGGACAAACACAACCAGGATGTCGAAAAAGCGCTCTCCGAATAACCCCCCTTCCCGAGGAAACAAGCCATGGCCTCCGCCTTACCCACTCTCCCGCCGTCCACCGTCAACGCCGCCTATGCGGCCGCGCAAAAACGTTACGCCGCCCTAGGGGTGGACGTCGAGGCCGCCCTGGCCGCCCTCGACACCGTGCCGGTGTCCCTGCACTGCTGGCAGGGGGACGATGTGCGCGGCTTTGAGAAAGCCGCCGACCTTTCCGGCTCCGGCCTGGCCGCCACCGGCAACTATCCCGGCGCCGCCCGCACCGGCGACGAGTTGCGCGCCGACGCCGCCACCGCCTTTTCGATGATTCCCGGCCCCGTCCGTTTCAACCTGCACGCCATCTACGCTGAAACCGACGGCGAGCGCGTGGGCCGCGACCAGCTCGAGCCCCGCCATTTCAAGCGCTGGATGGAGTGGGCGAAAAAACTCGGCGTCCGCCTCGACTTCAACACCTCCTTCTTCGCCCATCCCATGGCCGCGTCCGGCTTCACCCTGTCCCACGAAGACCCCAAGATCGCCGGCTTCTGGCTGCGCCACGGTTTGGCCTGCCGCAAGATCGCCGAGGCGATGGGGCGCGCCCAAAAGGCCCCCTGCGTCATCAACCACTGGCTGCCCGACGGCGCCAAGGACAGCCCGGCCGACCGCTGGGCGCCCCGCCGCCGTCTGGCCGCCCAGCTCGACAAGCTGTTCGCCCTCAAGCTCGACAAGCGCTTCTGCCTGGACGCCGTCGAGGGCAAACTGTTCGGCATCGGCAGCGAGGACTTCGTGGTCGGTTCCCATGAGTTCTACCTCTCCTACACCGCCAGCCGCCAGAACGCCCTGCTCTGCCTTGACATGGGGCATTTCCATCCCACCGAAACCATCCACGACAAGATCTCCGCCATCCTCACCTTCCAGAAGCAGCTCCTGCTTCACGTCAGCCGCGGCATCCGCTGGGACAGCGACCATGTGGTCCTCTTCAACGACGACACCCGCGCCGTTTTCCAGGAGCTGGCGCGCGGCAACGCCCTCGGCCGGGCCTGCATCGCCCTCGACTATTTTGACGCCAGCCTCAACCGGGTCGGCGCCTGGGTGATCGGCGCCCGCGCCACCCGCAAGGCGCTGCTTGCCGCCCTGCTGGAGCCGGCCGCGCTCATCCGGAGCGCCGCCGCCCGCGGCGACCAGGCGTCCAAACTGGCGCTGCTGGAGGAGGCCAAGACGCTGCCCTTCGGCGCCGTTTGGGACGCCTACTGCCAGCGCCACGGCATCGCCGCCGGCTCCGCCTGGCTCAACACCCTCGCCGCCTACGAGAAAAAGGTCCAGAGCAAGCGCGCGTGAAGGGTCCGGGGAAGGCCGGTGAACGGCACATCCTCCGCGGCCGGCGGCCATCAGGGCCCGGAACGCCAGTGACGGGTCAACGGTCCAACCGCTGGAAGTTGGCACTTTGACCGGTCACTCCCGCGCCCAGGAGTGGCGCTGCGTTCCCGGCTCTGACAAACGCCGTTCCCCCGGAGCCGGGAACCTTCCCCGTCCAGGGCTGTCCAATTCCCTCAACACCGCCGGCAAGTGGCCGGCGCCGAGCCCCAGAGATGGACAACCCAGAAGGATTTTTCACATGAAACGCATCACCTGGATGGGCAGCACCATGGCCATCCTCGCCCTCGTGGCCGCCCAGGCCCGGGCCGAAGACGCCGCCGCCAAGGCCGCCGAACCCGCCAAGGCCGCCGCCGTCGAGCAGGCCAAGACCACCGACGCCACCGACCAGGCCAAGCAGAAAAAGCAGTGGAAAAAGCAAACCCTCTGCCCGGTCAACGGCGACCCGATCGACAAGGACGTGTCCACCACCTACAAACGGGTGCGGGTCTACTTCTGCTGCCAGGACTGCGTCGCCAAGTTCAAGGCGGACCCGGACACCTATATGGAAAAGATGAAGAAGGATGGCATCCGCTGCGAACGCCTCCACAACAAGGGGGGCAAGATGGAGCATCCAGGCAGGGCCAAGACGGCTGAAGAGACGCCGAAGGCCGCAGAATAACACTTCGCCGCGCCCTTTTGCGTGCCCCCAACTTGATCGCACAACGGCCGCGCCAGTTCCGGCGCGGCCGTTTTTTTTGCCGCCCCGCGATTGCCGCGCGGCCGGGATGTGAATATATTAACAACCTTGATCCAGTTCCCCGGCCAGTGCCGCCACCCGGTACGCGTACCGCCGGCCACCTCCATCGCACCCCCACTCCCTAGACATATTCGGAGCCGCTTCCATGAAAGTCCTCGTCATTAATTCCGGCAGTTCGTCCCTCAAATTCACCATGTACCGCATGGGCAACGAACAAGTGCTGGCCAAGGGGCTGGTCGAGCGCATCGGCCTGGACAAGCCGCAGTTCAAATACGAGCGACATGACGGCCTCAAGCTCAAAGAAACCGCCGCCGTCCGCAACCACGAGGACGCCCTGCACTTGGTCTGCGAAAAACTGGTGGATCCCAAATGCGGTGTGCTGCATTCCCTTTCCGACGTCCAAGCCGTCGGCCATCGCGTCCTCCACGGCGGCAGCAAAATGACCCGCTCCGTGCTGGTGGATGAAGCGGTCCGGCAAACCATCCGCGACTGCATTCCCCTGGGCCCGCTGCACAATCCCGCCAACCTGGCCGGCATCGAGGCCTGTGAGAAAGTTTTCCCCGGCGTGAAAAACGTCGCCGTATTCGACACCGCCTTCCACCAGACCATGCCGCCGGCCGCCTACCTTTACGCCATCCCCTACGAGTTCAACGAGAAATACGGCATCCGCAAATATGGTTTCCATGGCACGTCACACCGCTATGTCTGCCAGGCCACGGCTGAATTCCTGGGCGTTCCCGCCGAACAGCTCAAGATGATCATCTGCCATTTGGGCAACGGCTCCAGCTTGGCGGCGATCAAGAACGGCAAGGTCATTGACACCAGCATGGGGCTGACGCCGCTGGACGGCCTGGTCATGGGCACCCGCTGCGGCCTGATGGACCCCGCCGTGGTGATTTCCATGATCAAGCTGGGCATGTCCGCCGACGAAGTGGACACCCTGCTCAACAAAAAGAGCGGCCTGCTGGCCCTGGCCGGCATCGGCAGCGGCGACATGCGCGACGTCCTCGACGCCGCGACCGGCGACAACGAAAAGGCCAAACTGGCCCTGGAAATGTTCGTTTACCGCCTGACCGCCTATCTGGGCGCTTATTATGCCAGCCTCGGCGGCGTTGATGCCATTGTCTTCACCGGCGGCATCGGCGAGAATTCAGTTCCCATTCGCGGCAGCATCATGGAGCGCCTGACCATCTTCGGCTGCCATCTTGACGAGACCCGAAAGGATGTCCACGGCACCGCGGCGGTCATCAGCACGCCGGACAGCCGGGTCAAAGCCGTCGTCATGCCCACCAACGAGGAATTGATGATCGCCCGTGACACCGTCCGCGTGGTCAAGGCCAACTGAGCCTCGGCGGTGCCCGGCCGCCACACCTCGCAGGGCTGTAGCATGTTAGGCTATGGGCTGTAGGTCATTACGGCCGCTGCATGACGCAGTATAACTGGGGGATGCGCAACCTAAAGGCCGGACTCAACCCCGTTTGAGTTCACCCTTCAGCGTGCTAGTCGCCCACGTCCCCACCCGGGTAAACGCGGGACCTGGCCGGATATTGCCGGCCAGCCGCTGGAGACGGATCGGTGCCTCCCTGGCCCGCCTAGCCGCCTCCCTCACCGGGGCGGTGCCGCGCTGGCCTTCGCTTCCAGTTCGGCCCAGCGTCCATAGAGGCGGACGGCTTCGGCGCGCGCCTGCTCGAGCCGGGCGGTGAACTCCTTCACCCGCGGCCCGTTCTTCTGGAAAAAGTCGGGCTCGGCAAACTGCGCTTCCAAGCGCGCCGCCTCGGACTCGGCGGCCTCGATCGCCGCCGGCAGCCCTTCCAGCTCCTTCTGTTCCTTCCACTTCAGGACGGACTTCCCCTTGGCAGGGGCCGTTGCGGGGGCGGCCGCCGGAGCGGGTGCGGAGTCCGCCGGCACCTGCCAGACGTGGCCGCGCTTTTGGCGGTAATAGTCGTAGTCGCCTTCCTGGTAGAACAGCGTGCCGTCCGGCTCAAAGGCCAGGATGCTGGTACAGACCCGGTTGAGAAAATAGCGGTCGTGGCTGACCAGCATGACGCAGCCGGCAAAGCCGGCCAGGGCGGTCTCCAGCACCTGCAAGGTCGCCAGGTCCAGGTCGTTGGTCGGCTCGTCCAAAATGAGGAAGTTGCCGCCGTCCTTGAGGATCTTGGCCAGCAACAGGCGGCTGCGTTCGCCGCCGGAGAGATGGGCCACCGGGGTGTTGATGCGGTCGTCGGCAAACAGAAAGCGGCGGAGATAGCCCCAGACGCCGACCCGCTCGTCGCCGAGCTGGACGTAGTCCTTGCCATCGGCAATCTCCTCCAGCACGCTCTTGTCGTTGTTCAGGTGCAGCCGGTGCTGGTCGACATAATTGAACCGCACCCGCTCCCCGACCACCACCCGGCCGGCCGTCGCGGGGTGGGTGCCGAGCAGGGTGCGGATCAGGGTCGTTTTGCCGGCGCCGTTGCGGCCGATGACACCGACGCGGGCGCCGGGCGGAATGACCAGGTCAAAGTCGCGGCAAAGGGTGCGTCCGCCAATGCTGACCGTGAGCTGTTCCAGCGCCACCGCCTTGTTACCCAGCGGCAGGGGCGGCGGAATGATCAGTTCGACGTCGCCCTCCGCTTCCGGCGGAACATCGTTGGCCGCCGTGTAAAAGCGGTCCACCCGGCTCTGCGACTTGGTGGTCCGCGCCTGGGGGCCGCGGCGGATCCAGTCCAGCTCGCGCCGCAGAAAGCTCAGGCGCCGCGCCTCGGCCTGGCCGGCGGCCGCCTCGCGCTCCGCCTTGGCCTGCAGATAAGCGCGGTAATTGCCCTCGCAGGACCATAGGACGCCGTTGCCCAGCTCGAGGATGCGCGTCGAGACCCGGTCCAGAAAATACCGGTCATGGGTGACCATCAGGCAGGCGCCGCCATGACGGCGCAGCCAGGCCTCCAGCCATTCGATGGAATCGGTGTCGAGATGGTTGGTCGGCTCGTCCAGGATCAGCAGTTCCGGGCGGCCGATCAGAGCGCGGCAGAGGGCGACGCGGCGGCGTTCGCCGCCGGACAGGGTGCCGACCCGGCGGTCTGCCGGCGGCGCCTCCAAGTGGTCCATGAGCTCGTTGAGGCGCACGTCGAGGTTCCAGGCGTCGAGCGTGTGCAGGCGGGTTTCCAGCTCGTGGGCGTCGGGTGAATCGTGCGGGGTCCGCTCATAGCGTGCCAGCAGCTCAATCAGGTCGCGGGCGCCAACCAGGATGGCGTCGCGCACCGTGGCGTCCAGGTCCAGCGACGCCTCCTGCGGCAGCCAGCCGACCTGCAGGCCGCGCCGCGGCTGCACCTGGCCGCGGTCCGGCGGTTCGGCGCCGGCCAAAATTTTCAGCAGGGTCGTCTTGCCGGCACCATTGCGGCCGACCAGGCCGGCGCACTCCCCCTCGTGCAGGGTCAGCGACACGTCGTCCAGCAGCACCTGGGTTCCGATGCGGAAATGAAGTCCCTGCGCCGTCAGCACCACCGGTTTCAACGCCATCGCGAACGCTCCTGTTCCCCGGCCCGTGCCGCACCGGCCTCGGGCGCCGCCACTCGCTGCTTCATGGCGTCAGGGTCGGCATCGGCACCGCCAGGGCGCGCACCTCGGCTTCGAGGGCGGCCAGGTCCTGGAGGAAGCGGGCTTTCTTTTCCTCCAGGAAGCGGGCGGCGTCCTTCCGGTAATAGTCGATGCCGGAGAGAAGGTTGGCCTGGAAATCGCGCCGGTAAATGCGGAACCGTTCGGACATGTCCCGCGAGGCGGCATCGGCCTGGCGCCGCAGTTCGGCGACATAGAGGCGCAACTCGGTGATGAACATGTGCGGCCGGTCGCCCCCCGCCAGCAGCGACAGCCGGCCGTAAATGTGCCCGACCATCTCCTCCAGCGAGGCGATGCGGTGGAACCAGGCAATGTCGGGGCCGGGGCAGACGGCGGGAACCGCCGCCGGATCAAACCCCAGGGCGCGGCTGACACTGCCGGCCAGGTCATGGCAGATGCACGCCTTGGTGACGATCTTTTCGATTTCGGCGGCCGGCACGGGCTGGCCGGGATATTGGGCGGCGAGCTGTTCCAGCTTCTGCGCCTGATAGTTGCGCGACGCCAGGCAGACGGGAGCCCCGGGAAACTCGGTGTTGAGCCGGCCAAACCCCTTGCGGCAGACATTGCCGGCGATGCCGTCGCGGATCCGCTGGCGCCGGGCCGTTTCGCTGGCCGAGGTACGCAGGTTCCAGAACGGCACGCCCAACGGCGAGTTGTTGCTCATCTCCACATCCGCGGCACCGGCGGCCGCCAGATGCCGCAGCGTCTCCTCATCCACGTTGACGGCTTCGGGCACCAGCAGGAAGGGCGTGCCCCAGCCGGTGCCGTCCACCCCGTAGGCCCGGTGCAGAAAACGGTCTTCCTCGGCGGTGCCAATGCCCCCTTGGGCGGTAATGCGGACAGCCAGCGCCGAGTCCGGCGGCGGCGCCATTTCCTGGTGCTTCAGCGCCGCCAGGTAATGCCCCAGCAGCTCCGCCTTCAGGCTTTCATGATGATGCTGGAACTCGGCCAGGATCGCCCCCATCAGCAACCCCTTGGTGGCAAAGGCGTGCCCGCCGCAGTTGAGCCCCGACTCGACGCGGAACTCGGACACCCACAGGCCGTGCTTGGCAAAAAAGGCGCCCTGGATCATGGCGGAACGGAAATCGCTGACCTTTAAAATGATCCGCTTGCGCGGCGGCCGGCCGCCCTGCGGCAGGAAATCGGCGAACCGCGCGGCATAGCTGTACAGCGGCCGGCTCAGCCCGGCCGAGAAGACCACCGCCGAGGACAGGCTGCTCATGGCAAAGCCGCGCAACGCGGACATGGCGTCGTTGGTCTCCGGCGCCGTCCGGTCCACCTCCGTGCCGCTGTAGGCTTCCAGCTTGGTCATGATGTTCACGTCGATGCCGCCGGGCACGGCCAACGGCCGCAACTGCTCCTGCAGCCGCTGCCGAGCGGCGGCATCCGGCTCCTCGAGCATCCGCCGGTACAGCGACTTGGGGGCGGATTCGGGCAGCATCTCAAAATAGCGCGTGATCTCGCTGCCCGGCTCAAAGGGCGCCGCCTGCAGGCGGCGCGACTGCCGCGCCACCAGCCGGTCCAGCAGGTCCAGGTAGGCCGTGATCATCCGCGCCCGACTGTCCGGGGAAGACGGGGAAATCGGCTCGTAGGGCTCGCCGGCCTCGCGGCAGTGATACGCCCGCACCTGCTCGATCAGCAGATGATCCACCAGCGACACCACGGAGGTGATGCCGAACCGCGCCACCTTGAGCGGCGTGTCGATGGTGAATCCGGTGCCCATGACCGGAATATGGAACGTATGAGCGCTGGCAACAGGGGAAAAATCGGTCACGACTTGGTTTTGCCTTCCAAAAAACGCCCGTACCAGGAACCCTTGCAGGCAAACACCCAAGTTCCAGAGACGGATCAACAGTGTATAATATAGCACCTCATCCCGATTGCCGGTGATATACTACCCTGCAAACCATCGAACCGGAGCCGGCGCATCATGGAACAACTCATCATCATCGGGTCGGGGCCGGCGGGACTGACGGCGGCCATTTACGCCGCCCGGGCGGGACTGGCGCCGCTGGTGTTGTCGGGCACGCTGCCGGGCGGACAACTGACCCAGACCACGCTCGTGGAAAACTACCCCGGCTTCCCCGACGGCGTGCAGGGCTACGACCTGATGGAGGCCTTTCAGAAACAGGCGGCCCGCTTCGGCGCCCGGTTCCACAGTGCCGCGGTCACCGCCTGCGAACTCCGCACGGACGGCGGACCGCACACCCTGACCCTGGACGGCGGCGAGCCGCTGGCCTGCCGGGCGCTGATCATCGCCACCGGCGCCACCCCGCGCTGGCTGGGGCTGCCCTCCGAGGCGGCGCTCAAGACCAAGGGCGTCTCGTCTTGCGCCACCTGTGATGGCGCCTTTTTCCGCAACGTGCCGGTGGCGGTGGCCGGCGGTGGCGATTCCGCCCTGGAAGAGGCGCTGTTCCTGACCCGGTTCGCCTCGCGCGTCCATATCGTGCATCGGCGCGACCAGTTCCGCGCCTCCCAAATCATGCAGGACCGGGCGCGGCAAAACGCCAAGATCGAGATCCACTGGAACACGACAGTGGCGGACGTGCTGGATCCGGCGGCGGGCAAGGTCACCGGGGTGCGCCTGCGCGACACGGCCACCGGTGCGGAGTCCGCACTGGCGTGCAACGCCCTGTTTGTCGCCATCGGCCACGCGCCCTGCACCGGCGCCTTCCGCGGCCAACTGGAAACCGACGCCGAGGGGTATCTGCGGCTGCCCGGCCCCGGTCCGGCCACCGCGGTGCCCGGGGTGTTCGCCGCCGGCGACTGCGTCGACCATGCCTACCGGCAGGCGGTCACCGCCGCCGGCCAGGGCTGCCAGGCCGCCATCGCGGCCGAACGCTGGCTGGCCGCGCAACCCTGACCCGGCTGGCGGCACACAACGCCCATACAGGGTCCGCCCCCCTTGCGGAGCGGTCGGCGCGCGCACCTCGCCGGCCTATTTGGCCAGTACCATCTTGGGAAACAGCGAAGGACGTTTGCCGGGCGCCAGCCCCGGGGACATGCAGATAAAGTGATTCACTCCGGCGCCGTCGTTGTCATTGACCACCAGGTTAAAGCCGAACACCTTGCCCGCCACCGGCGTCAACGGAGCCAACTCGCTCCACGGGATCGCCACGCGGTAAAGCAACTTGCCATCGGGACGTTTTTCAATTCGGCGGGGATGGTTTTTGGGGCCATTGGACGACTGGCCGGCCGCGGCCTGCCAGCTCCAGATTTGGGTGGCGGCGCCGGTCTGGGCAAACCCGAACTCATAGTCGTTCTGGTCGTAAGCGCCATAGGTGGTGGCGTCGTTCAGGGTGTCGAAGCCAAACTGGAGGCCGTCGCCCTGCCAGAGCAAGCCGTCGCGGTTCGGCTGGCAGAATTTGTCATCGGTGACTTCCGCCATCAGATAGAAGTACTGTTTGTCCCATCCGGTAAAAATGCGGGCCGAAAGGTTTTCCGGACCGTGCCAGGCCACGAACGGATCGGCGGGCAACACCTGTGAGCGTTTGTCCAGCACGATCAGGTCATCGCGTTGGGTAAAATCGTAGGTCTGCCAATCGTCCAGTTTCACCCGATGGCAGAGCAGCAGCGGCGGCAACCCGCGGCTGATGCGCACTTCCGGCTTGCCGGGACGGCGGCAGATCATCCCCAGCGTGCCGCCGGCCAGCGGCAGGGGCCGTGGCCAAGGGACCTTCATTTCCTGGCTTTCATTGGCGCGGAGCAGGAGCGGGACCGTTTTGGACTGGGCGCCGAGCTTGAGGGAGATTTCACCCTGCCAAGGTTCGTCCAGATTGTTGGCGAAACGCAACCGGAGCGTGTTGAGATCCGCCGCAGCGGCATCGGTCTGGATCGGCCAGCTGTTCTTGATGCCGGCGAGCAACTGTCGAACCAGCCGGTCTTTGTTGTGCCAGTCCGTTGACAGGTATATGGGGGAGCCGTTGATCGCCAGCCGCAACAGGCCGCTTTGCGGATCGGCGGCCAGCGGTGTGCCGGTCATCCCCACGGCGCGCACGCCGGCGGCGGGACAGGGCACCATGAGCGGATCGCTGTTGTCCTTCGACATGCCGTTCCACACCGCGACCACCGCCTGGCCGTTTTTCTCAAAAACCGCCACCTTGATGTCGCTGTTGGCGGGGAACTCCTTGAACGTGGCCTCGCCAACCATGCGGGTCAGCGTGGCATAGGCGGCAACGGAAGGCAAGGGCCGGCCGCCGTCGCGCCAGATGCCGTACGCATAGCGGTCCGCCTCGGTTTGGCCGATATCGAGGAACCACATGATGCGCTTGACTTCGGGGACGGTCATCGCCAGCAGATGAACGCGGGCCAGGAACTCGGCATGGCGCCAGGCCCATTCGCTGTCGAACGGTACGGTGTCATCCAACCCCCAGCCCAGTTCGCCGATCCAAATTTCCTGCTTGCCGTGATATTTGGCAATCAGGTTCTTGGCGGCGAGAAGTTGCTCGCGGACCTGGCCGGCTTCCGGGCCGGCGATGTAACCGCCATACGGGCCGAGATAGCGCGGGTACGTATACGTGTGGGGCCCGTAGACATCGAACGAGTCGGCAGCCTTGGAAAACACGATCTCGGCAAAAGGGCCGTGCATGTTGACCAGCAGCCGGTTGCCCGAGGCCTTGATGACCGGATGCGCCGCCTTGAGCTGGGCCGCAAAAAAATCGGCCGCTTCCTGAAAGGTGACGTTGTGGGGGCCGCCGACCAGGGTCATTTCAGGCTCGTTGTAGAACTCGTAACAATCGGAGACCGGGTTGAAGTCCGGCATGACATGCTTGAGGAGCGGGACGACGCTTTCGGCCTTGGCCGGCAGGCCGTTAGGCCCCTTGGCCCAGCCGGGGACGCCAGCCAGGCCGATCCAGGTGAGCCGGCCCATGCCGTATTGATGGTAGTCCTCCGGCGTGAAGGGGGTGAATTTGCCGGGTTCCGGCTCGAGATAATCCCAGCCGGGAGTGCTCAACCGCACCCAGTTCACCCCGATGCGTTGTAAGGCCTGAAGATTGATCCAATGCGGATGGATGCCGAAATAGCCGTCCTTGATGGGGCCCTGCTTGGCCGGCGTCGTCACCACAAACGGTGTTTCGCATTCCTTCACGATTTTGCCCTGGCGGTCGCGCACCGCCAGTTTGACCGGATAGTAGCCCGGTGGCGCGGCTTGCGGCAGCGGCAATTTCTTCTCCCAGCGCTGGCCGGGGGCCAACGGCAGCGTCTCGTTGAGCCGCAAAATCTCCGGGCCGGGCAACGCCGCGATCCCCAGGCTCAGCGACAACGGTAGCCGTTCGGCGGGAATCGCCGCGTTGCAAACCGCGACGGTCAGCGTGGGGATCCGGTCGTTCAGCACCACTTCGCCGGGTTCGCCGGTGGAGGCGCCCACGCTGACCGGTTCAGAAGGGACATATTCGGAAGCGGCCGTTCCGTCTTCCAACTGCATGGCGTCAACCAGGATTTCGGTGTTGGCTTCGGCGCCGATCCCGATTGACGCCACCAGGGCCGGAGATTGCGCGGGGATGGCGCATTGGTAGCGTTTCCAGTCGGCCGCGATCTCGAAACGATGGCTGACGACCGTGGCCCAGCCGCTGGTGGTCACCGACACTCCAAGCGTGCCGTTGCCTTTGATCCGCCGGGCATAAAAGGACAGCACGCTGGGCTGGCCGGATTTGAACAGTCCCGGTTGCCAGCCGGTGGTCATCCCGCCCGGCGGCAGAAGCAAGGCGCATTTGCCGAACGCGGCGTCACGATTGGTGGTTGAGGGCGAAACCGGTGCCTGGTTGCACGCCCAGGGCCAATACCCCGTCTCAAAACTGGTGTCAAAGGGCAGGACATTCCGGGTTCCGCCCCCGGCCGCCGGTTCGGGAGGATCGGTCTTGACCCATTCCAGGTTGTCGACCAAAACGGAAAACAACTTGGGGGAACGGTCAAAGACGCAAAAATTGATGCTGTCCAGCTTGGCCTTGTCCATTTGATGGCCGGGCTTGCCACTGCCGAATTTGGACGACATGTAGCCGAACTCTTGCAGCGGAAGGATCACCTTATGCCAGCCGCCGTCGGCCATCACCGGAAAGGCGGTGCGGTAACAGTCCGCGCCGCCGGGGGTTTTCTGGTCCTCTTCCAGGATCAAGCACAATGTCGGCACCCCTTGGTCACCCTTGACCCAAAGCGACAAGGCATTGGCCTGGGCGGGAACCTTGAGGTTCCGCCGGGCAATCAGCGCAACTTCACGGGTGGAGGGGAACGTCAGGCGCAGAGCATGGGCGCCCTCGGCGGCCTCGTCGCAAATCTCAAAGAGGGGGCTTTTTGAAGCGCCGTCACACCACTCGCTCCAGTTTTCCCGCGTCCCCGCATTGAAATTATCGATCGGCCAGCGTTCCTCCGCCCAAGCCGGCGCGGCCAGTGAAAACCCCAGCGACAATGCCACCAACATGTTGCACGACATATTACTACGACTTTCCATAAAAGGCGTTAAAGATCTACTTTGTTAGAGTGAAAATCGTGGCCGTTATCGTGCTCGTTGTCGTCATCGAATCGAGTACGACAACGACGACGACGAATACACAATATCGGGAAGGTGAGACAGGCAAGCGTGCCTGTCCCGGCCTTCCGCAGGGTTGCGACGCGACAGACGCCCCCGGCCGCCCGAAGCCGGGCGGCTCCCGTAGAACCATTTGGCAAAGCCGAATTACGCCGTCACCGGCGGCGGCGCAGGCAGGCCAGGCCGCCCAGGGCGAGGAACGCCGCCATGGCCGGCTCGGGGACATCCATGGTCGGAACGACGCAGGTCATACTCGTCGGGTTGGCGTCGTTATTGTACCAGAAACCATCGAGATAGCCGTTGGCCCCGCTGAAGGTGCCGCCGGCATTTCCACCGACATACAGGTTCGGCATCGTCTTGGTCAGGGGCGCCGCCCACCCGACCGTATAAAATCCCGTCCGCACGCCGTCGATATAGATGGCAAGCTCGGTGCTGCCTTTCAACGCCCATTGGCACTCGATGTAATGCCAACTGTCGGCAGTCCAGCCGGAAATATCCGCCGTGACCGAGTCGAACGACCAGTCATAATCCCAATTCAAGGCCAGGGTAAGCGTGCTGTTGCTCCGGAACAGGCTCACGCCCGAGGTCCAGCCATCGCCGCTGGTGGCGGCCACCGCCTGAAACAAGGTGTTGCTGCCGGTGGCGGCCGACGGTGTGTAGCTCGGATTGTACCACAGGCCGACCGTCCCCCACCCGGTCACGGGCACGGCGGACCAATCGTAGCGGATCGCCCCGGTGGCATCGGATTGCACTTGCAGGCTGCCAGTGCCGTACTTGTAAGTGCTGCTGTTCACGGCGGCCCCCGTTCCCGTCGCCACCGGCGCCACGGATCCCGCCGGCTGGACGTCCGGCTTCAACGTTCCGTTAAAGCCGGCCGCGAACTTGTAAACGGTGGCTCCCGTCGCCAGGACCGGAGTCATCACCGCCAGCGCCGTTCCGGTCATCACGCCGAACATGAACTTAGTTGAGTGGATCTGCATGGTAAAACTCCTCCAGAAAAATTGCCTTGATCATGGGGTTGGGGATCAGGATGGCATTTGCGTGAGACTGTTTTGGCTTTGGTCCTCCTTGGTGTTTGCAGGTTTAGGGGGCGGTCGAGTCCTTCTGCAGAACAAACTTGTTGTAGAGCGCGGGCAGCTTGGCCTCGGCGATGCCCGGGGCCATCCCGATCCAGAAATTGCGTCCGGAGCCGTCATTGTCCGGCACGATGAAATTGAGGCCGAACACGGTGCCCGGTTTGGGCTGGATGCCAAGGCTGCGCCAGGGAATGGCGAGCCGGTAGCGGGTGCAGGTGCCCGTGCGCGTCACCTTGACCAAGCAGTCCGCCACCTCGCCGTCGGAACGGACGCCGGCCGGCGACTGCCAGCGCCAGACCAGCGCGGCGGCGCGGGCGGTGAGGGCAACGCCGTACTCGCTGTCGTTGTTGTCATAGCCCCGGTTGGGCTGGGCGTCATTGCGGGCATCAATGGCCAGTTGGATGCTGTCCCCCATCCACAGGTTGCCGTCGACAAACGGCTGGCAATGCCGGTCGTCGGTGACGTCCGCCATGAAATAGAGGTATTGCGCATCCCAGGAGATCGCAGCCTTGGCACTGAGGTTTTGCGGGCCGTTCCAGCCGATGGTGGGGTCGGCCGGAAGGACTTGTTCACGCCGGTCGGCAACCAGAAGGCCGCTGGCGGGGAGCGGCGCGTCAAGGAAGGCAACCCCCGCCCGCCGGAAGGGGCATGGCAACAGGGAAGGCACGGTTTTGCGAATGGGGGCAAGCGTGCCGCCCGTGGCAGAATGAAGCTCAAAAACGACCGTACCGCCATCGCGGGTGAACGGCGCCGGCAACGCGACCTCCATCGTGGCACAGCCGTCCGGCGGGATCTCGAAACGACGCCCGGACACCACCTTTTCCCGGGTGCCCGCGACCGCTTCCACGCTGGCATCAAGAGTACCGGAGTATTTGGCACTTAGACAATTGCGCATTGAAACGGCAAGGGTCGTGAGGTCTGGAAGCCCCATGGCAAGAGCGACTGGACGCCGGGCCGCAACGGCGGCCCGGATGCGGCTGACCACGGCTTCCGTGGCGTTCCCGGCCACCACGGCAAACGACGGCGCCGCCCCGATGGACAGCACGTTCGTCGGGGCGCCGGTGAAGGTGCGCAATTCCGCCTCCGCCGGCGGGATCTCGACCGGCAACGGTTCCTGGTCGTCCGCGTCAGAGGCATCCCACACGGCAAGCACGGTCCGGCCACCGTTTTTAAAGGCGTAGATCTTGACGTCGCCATCGGCGATGGGCGGCAAGGGCACGGCGCCGTCGAGAAGGTTGGCGAGATTGGCATAGGCGGCGGCCGCCGGCAACGGCTTGATCCCCTCCTCGTTGCGCCAGACGCCGTATTCGTAATGTCCGCCCTCGATTTGCCCCAAAGAGGTAAACCAGATGAGGCGTTTCAACTCGGGCACGGAACGGGCCAGGAGATGGGCGCGCGCCAGATAGGCCGCCTGGCGAACGGCCGACGGACTGTCACAAGCGGCGTTGACGTCCAAAGCCCACCCCAGTTCGCCGATCCACAATTCCTTCGTGAGACCATGCGTTTTGAGGATGGCCAGCGCCTCCAACAGTTTCTCTTTCAGTCCGCCGGCTTCCGGACTGATGGCCATGCCGGTGGGGCCGATGTAACGCGGATTGGTATATGGATGCGGAGCAAAGACGTCAAAGGCGCCGGGCGCGTCCTTGATAACCGCCCGGGCAAACGCAAGGCCGTCGCCGGAAACGTCGAACGCCACCCGTGCCTTGGCGGCGGCAAACGCCGGCCGCGCGGCGTTCAACAGCGCCGCATAGACACGAGCGGCTTTGGCCTTGTCGGAGCCAAGGGTAAGGTCAGGCTCGTTTTGGAAGTCATAGCAGCCGACCGCGCCGGCGGAGTTCTCCACGACCTTGGCGACATACCCGCGAACCAGATCTGGCGAGGTCGGCAAACCATCCGCCCCCGTGGCCCAGCCGGGGAACGGCGTGAGCATCAGCAACGCATACCACTCGAAGCCGCGCGCCCGCAGGTCGTTGGCGGTTCCCATCTGGAATTCGCCGCGCTTGGGTTCGGCCGCCTGCCACAGCGAGTGCGGCAGGCGAAGCCAGCGAACGCCGATATCCCGGAGGGCGTCGAGGGGAACGTAATTCGGATGCATCCCGAAAAAACTATCCCGCGGCTCGATGGCCGGCGGCGGGCGCACAACGGCGACCGGACAGTCAAAGACGTTGACCAGGTCGCCGGCGCGGGTGCGCAACACCAGCCGGGTCGTGTAGTAACCGGGCCGCATCCGGGGCAGCAGCTCCAGGCGGACCGCCGCCCCCTGCCCCGGCGCGGGATGCAAGGTCAGGGTACGTTCCAAAATACGGCCGGTGGACCGCTCGGAACTGGTACAGTAAAGAGACAGGGGCAAGGCGGACGCCGGACAACGGGAATTGAAGAGCCGGATCTCCACGGCCAGCGGCGCCTCCCGCTGCACCACAATGTCGCCGGGCGCACCGCTGGTGGCGTGGAGGCTGACCGGATCCGCCGGTTCATAGGGGGTGGCCCGTTCCCCCTCCTCCAACTGGATGGCGTCGAGCCACACCGTGCCCGCGCCTTTCCCGAAAGAGAGATAAGGCGTTTCCGGGCCGGTCTGGCCGGGAATGGCCAGTTCGTAACGGGCCCACCGTGGCGTCAAATGGACTTGTTTCGCGGCCAGATACTTCCAATTCTCCGTCACCACCGTGCAGGTCAGCGCCTCCCCCTGGGTTCCCTTGGCGTAGAAGGAGAGGGTATAGGGCCGCCCCGGCTTGATTAGGTCAAGTTGCCAGCCATTGGAAGCGCCCCCCGTCTCCGGCGGAAACTTGAGGCTGGAGGCGCCAACCGCCCCGGTGTGGGAATCCGTCTGATAGGTGGCGGTTGACAGGTAGGAGGTCCAGCCCGCCACCCCCGTCTCAAAGCTGGTGTCGCCGCGCAGCAGGTTCTTGGGATGCGGCGGCGACGCCTTGGCCGGCGGCATCTTGACAAATTCCACGGCATCGAGCAGAAAGCTAAAGGGTGGCGCGTGATAGGCGCAAATCATGAGTTTATGCAGTTTTGACGGTTCGAACACATGGTTCCCGGTACTGTTCGCCACCGAATATTCATACGAGAAATCACTGAACGGCACCACCACGTGCGCCCACTGGCCGTTGTCGGGAATGGGCAGGACCGCCCGGAAGACATCGCCGTCTTCCTCCAAGAGCAGATAGCAGGCTGGCGCGCCCGAAACCCGTTTGGCCCACAGGGAAAGAGCGTCGCCGCCCTGCGGCATGGCCAGCCCGGTGCGGGCAATCAGTGAGGTCTCGCCACTTTTTGGAAACCGGACAAGGAGAGAGCCGTCCCCCTCCGCGGCGTCATTGGCAAGCGAAACGGCGGGAGATTCGGCATCGGAGGTGGCCCACGGTTCCCACTTCAGCGGCAGCCCGAAATTGAAGTCGTCGGCCGACAGCACGTTACCCAAGGCAAAAACGGCAGAAAAAAACAGGTTCCGGATGATCATGCCAATCAAGTCCTTATTCGAGCCGGGTCATTTCGAAATCGGTCAGGCTGTTTTGGGGGCGCGACGCCACATGGCCGTCGCAGTAGAGCAGGTTCAGGCTGAAATCATGGCGGAAACTCAACCCGGACCCCAGGCCATACGAGGGGCGGTAGACCATGACCCCGCTTCCCGTGGCATAGGTGGAATCCCCGATCAGAACCGTGACGGACGGGCTGATGACGGTGGTCTCCGGCCGGAACCATTCCTGGAACAAGTTGCCATTCATGCCGTAAAGCGTCTGGGTCCACCACCAGTCGTAGGTGGCCGGAGCGGTCTCGGCGGGGCAGCGCCAAATCCCCTTGGGAAAGGTGCCGGGGCCCTGGGCGCTGGTTTCAACCATGTTATTGGTGGAATTGGGGACAGGCGCCAAGCCAATCAGACCCGCCTTGTAGAGGAGCGGCCCCCATTCCGTATTGCCGGTGTCCACGGAACCGGTCTTGTAACCGCAGGGATAATAATGGTAGGCTTCGAGGTAGCTCAGGAAAATAAGCCCCTGTTGCCGTTGGTTGCTCAGGCAGACGGCGCGCTTGCCCATCTCCCTGGCCTTGCCAAGCGACGGCAGCAGCATGGCCGCCAAAATGGCAATGATGGCAATCACCACCAGCAGTTCAATCAAGGTGAATGACGGACCGGTCTTTTTCATGATCGCGCCCTTTCATTGATTCTATTGCAATTGCCGGACCGAGCTGCGTTCGACCAAAGCGCTTTTCAGCACGATGTCGCCAGGGACAAACTCGGCCCCCCGGGTCACGGCCACGGCGCGCTCCACCGCGATACGGGCAATCTCCGCGAACGGCGGCGCCAGACAGGACAGCGGCGGAGTGGCGTAACGCGCAAAAAAATCGTCATAAACCAGCAACGAAATCTCGTCCGGCACCTTTTTCCCCAGCAGATAGAGGCCGTGATTGATCTCCATGCCGTAATCCTCGCCCGCGGCAATGATGGCGGTAGGGGCGCTTTTCATGACCGTCGCCAGTGACACGAAAATGTTGGGCGAATCGGTCCCCACCAACGCCGGATCAAAGGGAATGCCCTGCTCTTCCAGGGCCGCCCGGTAGCCGTTCAAACGCTCGCAGGTGCCCCACGTCTTGACTTCGCTGGCAAACAAGGCGATCCGCCGGTGTCCCTTCGCCATGAGATGCCTCGTGGCGTCATACATCCCGGCGAAGTGATCGGAAAAGACATTCAATGTCCCCGGCATGGGATTGTTGATGGTGATGATCGGGAACTTGGCGCCGGCAGACACCATGGCAACGGTACTGGGAAGATAGACAATGGCGATGCCGGCTTTGGCGTAGACACTCTCAAAGAGAAATCCCTCATGCAGGGAGATCAGCTCCATGAAGGCCGACTTGCCGGTCAGCTCCTTGGCGATCCGCGAGATCAGCAGGTTTTCATAGTTGCCGAGTTCGCGATTGTTCAGGTCCTCAACGAAGAGGGGAATCCGGTTCGCCACCACCGAAGATGAGGAGGGCATGTAGTTCATCCGCAGGGCCGCCGCGAGGATTTTTTCGCGGACATCGCTGCGGACATTGGGCTTGTTGTTCAGGGCCCGGGAGACGGAGGCGGTGGAGAATCCCGTGGCCTTGGCCAGGGCCTGAATATTGACTTTTACTGGCTTGCTCATGGGGAATTGTAAATCTTTATTGTTTCTTGTAAATATTACAATATAGATGCAGAAACACCCTTGTCAAGAGCCGCACTCCCGCCGGCCAATCACCAGGGGGTAATGGATTTTGACCGGTCACTCCCGTGCCCAGGAGTGGCGCCGCGTTCGCGGCGTACCCACAGCCTAAAAAGCTTCAGCCTAACGACGTATAGTACCCGGATGCGATTTGAACAGGTCGACATAGCGGCGCTCGGCTACGCCCTGCCCGAGGAAGTGGTGACGTCCACCGAGATCGAAGCCCGCCTGAAACCGGTGTACGAGCGGCTGCGCCTGCCCGAGGGACGGCTGGAGCTGATGACCGGCATCCGCGAACGGCGGCTGTGGCCGGCCGGGTTCCGTCCCAGCGATGCCGCGGCGCTGGCGGGGCGGGACGCCCTGCGGCGGGCCGCCCTGGCTCCAGAGGCGGTCGACGCCCTGTTCCACTGCTCGGTGTGTCGCGACTTTCTGGAGCCGGCCACCTCGACCGTGGTCCACCACCAGCTCGGCCTGGGTGGGCATGCCCTGAACTTCGACCTGTCCAACGCCTGCCTAGGCGTGCTTTCCGGCATGATCGTGGCCGCCGGCATGATCGAACTGGGGCAGCTCCGCTCCGCCCTGATCGTCTCCGGCGAGAACTCACGGCCGCTGTTCGAGGCGACCCTGCGCCGCCTGCTGGAGGACCGCACCCTGACCCGCCAGAGCAGCAAGGACGCCTTCGCCTCGCTGACCATCGGCTCGGCGGCGGCCGCCGCCCTGCTGGTCCGCCGCGATCCCGCCCGGCCGGGTCACCGCCTGCTCGGCGGCGCCTGCCGGGCCAACACCGCCTGGAACCATCTCTGCCAGGGGGATGCCGCCGGGAACGGCGGGGCCTTGATGAGCACCAACTCTGAGGAACTGCTGGTGCGCGGCGTGGAAACCGCGGCCGCCACCTGGGCCGACTTCAAGCGCGAACTGGGCTGGAACGAAACCACGCCGGACATCGTCTGCACCCATCAGGTGGGGCGCGTCCACCGCGACCGGTTGTACCAGGCGCTGGGGCTCGATCCTGCCCGTGATTTCGCCACCGTGGACAGCCTCGGCAACTGCGGTTCCGCCTCATTGCCGGTCACCGCCGCCCGCGCCGCCGACAGCGGCCGCCTGCAACCCGGCCAGCGACTGGCCATGCTCGGCATCGGCAGCGGCATCAACTGCGCCATGCTCGGCGTGGACTGGTGAGGCACGGGCGGCCGGCCCATAGCCATCAGGTTAAGGTTTTTTAAGGGTGCATTGACCGGTGTTCAGGCAGGGCCAACGGCCCGATTTTATAATAGCCTGGGGCAGCGCCCCAGGTTTGCGAGAAGGAGAAAGAAAGGGCTG
>Ga0265297_10004974_pt1 | contig 20917 bp, 21 predicted proteins | sample Munlanlwell13791_FD_192502 | JGI IMG/M metagenome (GOLD analysis project Ga0265297, IMG submission 192502) | Leachate microbial communities from a municipal landfill in Southern Ontario, Canada - Leachate well 137-91 | ecosystem: Engineered > Solid waste > Landfill > Unclassified | place...
CCAAGAAGTATGATTATACACGAGTAATAAATGATGATGATGAAATAGAGATAATACCGATCACCAGAATAACCCCGGAGGACGTAGCTATAGCAAATGAAGTGGATTTGACAACTGAGGAAGTCAGAATAGTTATGGATCGGAAGAAGAGACTTTCTTTATCACTGAAGAAAATGCACGGAAGACGAAGCGATGAAATTAAGAAACATATTAATAAAAAAATTTCGAATACTTTGAAAAAGTTTTATTCAGGAGAATAGGTTAGTGGTATTTCTTTCGATGGTATTCTATCCGTGTGGGGGCCAAAAGTGGTCCGCCTCGTCCGGCTGATGAGGAGTTGACAATTGGCCCCCTTTTTTAAAGGAGAGACATGGGTATCGTCTACAATGAGGTTTCGGATAAAATTGAATATATCGATGTGAAGTTTGAGGAGGTAGAAGCCGGAAAAGTGGAATCTGGTATAACTATCACTTGCCGTCATGATATATTAGTGTATGATATGAATTTTAATAATATAACTAATACAATAAAAGAGTATGATGTATTACAGTTTGGAGATGTTCTTTTTGTGAAATCGAATATTGAAGGATCAGATGTTTTCATACCCCCACTCTTGGATGTTCATAAGTGTAATATTCGTGAAGTTCAATTGAAAGCAATAATCACAGAAGGTCAAACACCGGGACGTGTTTTCTGCTTTGAGATTCCTGCCGGAATTTTTGTGGCGGGATATGTGAGGAGCATAAAATGTTAGCACCTGGAAAGGTAACAAAGAATGAACGGAGTTGGAGGGAGGAACACGTCGCTCCTCGCATAAATGAGCTTCGTTCTCTTGGTCTCTCAATAAGAGAGATTGAATCTCAGTTGAAAAAAGAGTTTCCTCCAGAACACTGCCCGAGCACCTGTTTTATTCAAAAACATATCCAGCCCGGACAAGAGGTTAGGAAAGCTGTAGAGAAAGAGATATTAGATCAATGTGTGGCCAATGGGATGGGAAGTAGAGAAGATATTCAACAAATAATTTCTGATGCTCTCAATCAAGCGTATGAATTTTTGGAGAAAGAAATAACAGTCAAACAATGGGCCGACATTCACGGTGTTATTTTGAAATATTTAGATATGCGGATAAAATTGCTTGGCTTGTATGCGCCAATTAAAACGGAGAATATTATTAAAGATAAATTCAATGAAGAGGATTACGCCAATACTTTTGGGAAGGAATAAATGAACGCTGTCACATTACAGTATTATTATTTAAATCATCCAATCAACTTTATACAGTTATGTCTTAACTGTCTATTTCCGGGCTCCCACAAAATAACAAACTTTCAACAGGATTGGATCACAGATTTATGTAATAACCCCCGTGTCATGATCATAGCACCAAGAGGCTTTGAGAAATCCACGATTACCCATTGTTGTATGCTTTGGAGAACTTTATTTTGCCCGGAAAAAAATAATTTGCTTGTCTGTGATAATGATGAGAAGTGTCACGAGTTCAGCGCCCATTTACAAGCTATATTAAAACATAAAACCATTCAACAATTATTTTATGGTATGGATTACGAGATTAGGAATGATAATATTCTAATCAATTCCATAGGACAAATAATTAATAAAGACAAAATAGTTGAATCTTATTTAAATAAAAACAGACAGCCGAATATTACCGTCGTAACGGTAATGTCCTCTCTTACAGGAAGCCATTTCAATGGTGTGGTAATTTTCGATGATGCTTTCATTTCTCAAAAGGCCCATAGTCGTCATATCCAAGAAACTAGAAAGGGAGCATGTAGAGATTTCTTGGCGCTCGCTCCGGATGCCGACACATGGATATTGGGCACTCGATATACTAAATACGATGAATATCAACGAATAGAAGATGAGGAAGTGCCCGATGGTTTCTTCGTGACGAATAAGAATTCAAGAAGCGCGGAAAAAAATGGGGTAGCTTTATGGCCGGAAAAATATCCATTGGATAAATTGGGGGAAATTCGCCGATCAATCGGCGAGGTTCAATATCGATTACAATATTTAAATGATGTCACCGCTCTCTCCGGGGCATTCTTTAATGAAGTATTAATACATAATGCAATGATAGATGAAATCCCGAAGGGAGTGAATTCTGCACCAGCAATTATTGGATTAGATATGGCATATGGAGGAGCAGATTATACCTCGATGGTCAAGGCAGTGGTTTATGATGGAATTATTTATATTATAGACTCGTTGAATAAAAATTACAAAGAAATCACACAAAAATACCGTGACCTTTCATCGTTTAATATTGATAGGAAACCTATTATAATAGAAAATAATGGGCCTCAGAAGGAAAATTGTAATTGGTTACGGCAGCAGGGTTATCGTGTATATGAATATGTTCCTCGTGGTAATAAGGCCGAGAGACTCAGTGAGAATATTGCTCCAATGTTGGAGCAAGGAAAATTGAAAATATACACCCCAAAATGTAGGGATTTAATAGATCAGATGATGAATTATACTGGTGATGACAGTGAAGGTCATGATGATTTATTAGATGCATTAATGTTGGTATGTAATAAAATTAATTCAACATCTTTCGATAGCAGACCATTATTTTTAAAAGGTATTGATGTTACAGACATGGAAATGAGAGGAACAGAATATATTTCTCGTGGAGCAATGTGGGGATCCCGCGATACCAGCATCGAACAACTCATCTGAATTTGGGGGAAATCATGGGAATAAAAGCCGCTGCAAACAATGGAATATTCGATAACGATATAATCACATTGTCTCCATATTCCTATAAAGATTCCAATGGATATATTATTCCACCATCAATAAATTATAATAATTTTAGGATGGTATTAAGAAATCCAATAGTTGGATATACGTTTGATTCCCTGGTTAATTATATTTTAAGTTGCAACTTTACCGTGTGGACGGAGAATAATGAGGACTTTAATGTGTGGTTAAAGAATGAATTGGATGCAATATGGCCGGAATTTATATACGGAGCCATCACCCATGTATTCTATGGTTTCCAGGTAGCGAAAATTTGGTTTGATGGGAATGATAAAAGTGAGGGAAGAATCCGCCCCAAATGTCCAAGATTCCCCTATCCAGAATATATATATCTAAATTTCAAGGATAATAAATATAATGGATTCAAACAATTGGGTGTGTTGGAACAAAAACAAGACATCATTGTTCCGGAAGAAGAATCATTATACTTCGCATATGGTTCAATGATTCATAATGAACCATATGGATTGGGTGTATTGGAGAGAATTGAGAAATTGGTTCTTGGGTGGAATAAAATTGTGGAATCAATTCCTGATACGTCAACCATATATAATAAGCCTCTCGTTTTTATTGACATGCCTGGTAGCAGATCCAATTCTTCTACTATGAACGAAGATATCAAGGCAAATCTTATGGCGAAACGAATTTTGACTATAAGTAGATCAAATGACACCCCAGCAACAATGCAAGTGTATAATCCTCCAGCAGGAGCCATCAATGATCAAATTAATGCTGTTGAATTGTTAAATAAATTAATATCGGTTGGAACTATGCAACCATTAAAGATCTTTTATAACTCCGGAAGTGATACCGGATCATACAATCTTACTCAAATTCAATTGGGACAATTCGAAAATACGATGACAGGGATTATGAATAGGATGGTTCCACAAATAGAAAAGATGCTTTCTTGGATATTGTATGTTAATGGATATAACAATGATTTATCCTCATTTAATTTCACATGGAATTATCAATCAGAAATGGCTACACAATACGCACGTCAACTTATTCAGAAATTGATTGAAACACAACAAGTAAATGTTAATACGTTTGATATAGACAAAATATTGTCTTCCGCGAAATTAAATATCAAAAATGACGATATAGAAGAAACAAATCAAGAACCCAAAATAGAGACACAAACATTATCCGCTGTGAAAGAAGAATTATCAGCCACCTCCGACAATATCCAAACTAAAATGCAGAGGTATTATAAAGATACTTATTCTAACCTAATCAAAGAAGATAAATGGAATGTAAGTAAAATAAAGAAGGAAATCTTATCCGGAATAAACTTTGCCAAAAAGGTGTGGAAGGAGGAATATAATGAAGAAATTACTCCCAATCCTAAGATAGTGAATGATTATAGAAATTTGCCTGCTCTATTCCTTAAGCAATATAATAATGCATTGGATATAGTTAATGATACTTATAATAGCTACAAATTACGTGTGGGTGAGGAAGAAGCTAAGAAGCGCCTCACATCCGAGACGGATAACATCCGGCGCAAATTGGCTGATAAAATAACACAAATTCCTACTCTTTATTTCACCGATCTCTCCCGTGCTAAGGGACAAAAATGATAGTATGGGCATCTGAATTAGATGATAGAACCTGTGATAATTGTTGGGCCTTGGATGGTTCATCCATAGAGGATGATGGTGTGTGGCCCATGGGTGAACCTGGAACCATCCATCCCGGGTGTCGTTGTGTGGGTGTATACATGGCGGGTGATTCTAATAATCCAATAGATCAAGAAATTAAAGCACAATGGGAAAAGAAACGTGAGGACCCGGAACCCCCAAAGAATTACATAATGACAGAAACTGCAAATAGCAGATCATATGTCATTATAGGCTGGTGAATAGGTTAGTGGTATTTTCTTCGATGGTATTCTCTTTTATGGAGGGAATATGCCCTGGGACAAACTGGAAGATTTACCCGAAAATGTTTCCAAGGCCATCGCCGGATTGTCCGGCGAACAAAAGGAAAAATTTTTAGAAATAGTTAATGCAATGTTAGAGGAGGGTGTGGAAGATTCTGTCGCCATTCCTACAGCCATAAAGCGGGCAAAGATGAAAGTAAAAAAAGAAGAGTTATCAACCCCAGTGTTTGGTGAGGATGACCCGGAATATCTCCTGCCGGAGGGATATATCATACCGGAGAAACATCTCCTGCCGAATGAATGTATCATACCTGGGGGTGCGGCCGCTGCGCTGGCCGAAGTTAGGGGCCAATCATTGAATATAAATGTTACTACACCAGAACCTACCATTATTCCTATTAACAAGAAGGCTAAACAAATGAAAACAGAAGAGAATTCCTCAGTTTATATGAAGCCAATAATGAGAGCTCCTGATCAATATTTCCATTATCTCCCCGATGGTAAAGCTGTGGATATCAAAGGTGAGGTAAGAACCGTTGATGATATTACTAAAATATATAATGATACCAAAGCATATATGAATTCTGGGTGGCCTATTCCTATCGAACGTTATCATCATGGATTAGTATTAGGTGCTGTTACAGACCTCGAACTTCTGGAAGAAAATGGTGTATATACACTGTATGCGGAAATGAAAATGAAAGATGAAACAATTGATATTCAATCTCAAATGGAAGATGATTTAGTCTGGACAAGTCCTGAAATTTGGGAAAATGCTCCCATCTTTCTTCCGACGGAAACAATTGAAGATGCTAAATATATAAAAGCACTGAGTTTGGTGGATGATCCTGCGTCCAGAAATTTTGGTCCCTTCGTATCAGCGATGGACGCATTGTCTTTTGAGGTGATTAATAGAATATTACCAGAAATACACAAAACTTACAACAAAGAAGGAGACAAGATGACTGTCGAGGAATTGGAAGCTCGATATAAGGTGGAGAAAGAGGAGTTATCGGCCACATACACGGCCAGAGTGGCCGAACTTGAGGCCAAGATTCAGAAATTTGAGACAGAAAAGAAAGAGAAGGAAGATGCGGAATTCAACGCCGCACTAAATGCTTCCGCTCTTCTCCCGGGTGAGAAGGAAGAATTGTCGGCGATTATCGCCGAACCTGACCGGGGAAAGTTTCTGGCTTTCGCTGAAAAATTATCTGCCAAGCGTGATATGCCCAAGGATACTTTACAGACCGTGGTTAATAAGATTGACCACATTACTGTTGAGGAAAACGCTCGTAACCTTTTTCCAGTAAAGGAGTGAGATGATTGTTTATAACAGTAACTATGATGCTGATTATGAGGGGTTCGCCGTTGCTGCCTCCCAAAACATCAAGGCGGGCGATAGAGTATCTATCGTAGCTTCCTCTGATGTGGGGACCGGCGCGGGGTATGTTGTTCCTTCTCAGGACGCTGTTGGGGAAATAGTTCTTGGTTCCGCTAAGAATGATGTGAAGACTGATTCCTCCCGGTTCCTGGCTGATGGTGAGACACTCGGTCATGTTCTTATTCAGCGCAGAGGGATTTCTAGTTCCTATAGTCTTGTTACGGATGGTTCAGAGGATGTGTATCTGGGCGCTACGGTTTATTCTCATGACGCTACCAGCGTTGCTACCGCCGCCCATGCTACCAATGATATCGTTTCTGGGACCATCGAGTATTTCTGCACCGCCGACGGTGCAAAACTTGAAAAAATAGTGAAGGTTACCGGGAACGGTTCCTTCGTCGCCATCCGCAACCTGGGTTAACAACAATTAAGGAGTGATGATGGAAGCTGCAAATTATCCCAAGCTTGTAGCCCTGCAATCTCTCCCGGCCTATCTTAAGACCCGGGAAGCGTTCATGTATGCCTATTCAAACAGTCAAGACGCTGCCATAAAACGTGCCGCTGCTCTTTCTCAGATTCCTGCTGGCCTTCCGGAATTTGATCAGAGTTCCTTAGCCATTATGGGTCTAGCCCATCGTCGGGATGGATCCACGGTTAAGGGAACCAGTGTCGTTCCGGTTAATAACATCTGGTCCTTCGGAATTTGGGATCTTGGTGCGGAAATTACTCAATTAGAAGTTGACATCTCCAACAATGTTGCTGGACATGACGTCCAGAAAATTGCGACAGATAGTTATGGTATACATCTCCAGACGGCTGACGATGAATTAGCCAATTGCATCCTGGGTGGGTATAATACCTCCTATGATCCCATCTATGCTCGTCATGATACCGCAGCCACCAAAAATCTTCTATTTGCTACGGATCATGAATGGGGCCCTGGTCCCGTTGCCGGGACCACAACTTACAGCAACTACTACTCTGCCCATCCTATTACGTCTACTACGAGCATTGTGGACGCCCACGATTATTTACTTAATGCCTACTCCCTGTGGAATACCTTCCCGGATCTTTCTGGTAACCCCAACTCCATGCGGAACAATTTCACCAATGCCATGTTTTTGATTTCGGCTGATCTTGAAGGTCCAATTTTCCGTCAGTTGCTGGTTAGTGATTACGTGGATGATGGGACCACCCGCAAAGGAAATACCTGGAAGGGGACACCGTATGTTACAGTTCCCGGATTGACCTCCAGCACGGTAGTCCTTACTCGTAGTCCGGAAAATTCCCGTCCTGGGTGGTATTGGGCCGTTTCCGGTAACGTTGAGACTGGTATGGATCTCCCCGCCGGTAAAGAGGTTGGATATTTCTTCCGCACTACCATGCGGTGGGTTGTTTGTCCTAGCATGTGGTCTGCTTCTTGCTTGATTCATGCTTAAATAAGATAACCCAATGTCGGGGTGATGGTGACACCTTTTATTGACATCAATAATAGAGCCATCGCCCCGACTACTTATTTAATAAAATAAAATAACGAAACTAAACAAACAAGGAGAAAACATGGGTTACTGCACTATTGCTGAAGTTAAAGATTACCTGGGACGACCCGCAGCGAATTTTGTGGGGGGTCGTGATACTATTGGTAATCAAACCTCCACAGCAAGATTTTCAGATGATACAATTCAAACAATTATAGATGCCGGTGCCGACGAAATTTTAGGGACATTTCAATATCTATGCACCATTAATGCTACCAAATCTTCCGTAAAAATGATGAATATTTTATTTGCTTGTGCAACAATATGCAGAGCCGAATTGGATAAAACAATGGACATCGCATCTAAAGAGGGTCGCTCCGGTGCTCTTTGGTCGGAATACATTACTTTACAAAAAATGTGTTTAAACAATCCAGGAATTTTGGGTGAAGATAAAGGAATTATTTATTCCCTTTAAGGAACAACATGGAATTCACCTTCGATTTGAAAATGGATAAAATAAACACGAATATCAATCCTATGCCGAAATCTATTTTAGATAATCTAATGTCTCACATATATGACCATTTTCGTAAAGAAGTCAATCCAGAAGGTTCATGGTCATCATTAAAATATAGAACTGGAAAAATGCTTTATGTTACTGGAACATTAATGTCTGGTTGGGATGGAGAAATTACAAATGATACTGTGACGATATCTAACTCAGTGGAATACGCATCTTTTCATGAAATGGGAACTTCCAGTATGCCTAAAAGAAGTGTAGCATGGATTGATTCCGCCATAGCCGATGAAATTCTTGAACTTTTTGCCGATCATTTAATGGAGCAATTATGATACAGAATGTATCCAATTATGAGGCTTTTCTAACAGGTGGGGTTATTAATTATCTTAAATCATTTAAGGATGAATATATTAATTTATCAAAAGTTGATGCAACCACTTATTTATTAGACCGGGTTGAAGTATCTGTTCGAACTCATCCCTCTGATCTTCCAGAAATGACGAGTAATAAATTATATATAATGACTAATGCTGGGGTGAATATAAGAATGGGTAATAACCTACCATCCGAAGCGGATGCAACGTATTATTTTGCCACACCAGTCTCATTCTCAGCATCAAGCACTGATGTTCCCTCTTCTGCCGCTATGTTCTCTGTTTTGGGTGCGATCGCACCCATAGCATTGAAAAAAATATCTAATCTTAAGAATACATCAATCGCTCTACCAAATTATGAAGATCAATTAACCGTATCCACAGAAATTTATCCACAAGGTTCCATGGGAATTAATGATGTGGCTGCGCTGAAGTTAATATGGGGAAACGATACAACCATCATACCCGGAATTTTATTCTTCCAAATAAACGTTACTTATCTCATTTCCTGGGTATTATAAAGGAGAAACATGCAAACCACATTAGAGAGCATTGAGATCAAAATCAAGAATAAACTTGGAAATGTTGGAGATATAATTACTTCTCCAGCACCATGGCAAGTTGAATGGGCTATGAAAAATAAGAAATTATTCTATTTTCATTACAGTGAGTATAAACCAATTGAATATGTTAGAAAAGTGACGGAGAAAACTACAACTAAAAAGGAGCAAAATGAGCAATAATAGTTTTCGGTCGAGCCCGATAGGGATCTCCCCCATTTTCTCGGCCGTGTCCCACGATGATTCTGTGTGGACTTTCATCGGCGACATCACCAAAGTGAAAATTTCTACTTCGCTCAAAACTTTTGAGCGAGAAAATGCCACCACTGGTGTGACACAGGATTATATCTCCGGACAGAAGATAACCGGGGAGATGGAATTCACCGGTGTAAGCAAGGAACTTCTGGCCTTCCTCTTCTCCCTCGACACCGAAGTGGGTGGTGTCCATCTAATCAAAGAAAATGTTACTGTAACAACCCATGTTTCCGGGGCTCTGACCGCCCACCCCGTTTTCGGTGTTATGGTTACGGATCCTTCAGATAAAGTTTTGGCCAGCACCGTAAACGGTGTTCCTTCTTTAGGGGAATTCCACCTTTCTGCCTCCGCTGACACCGTGACAGTCAATACCGCTGCAGACGATGGGACCTATACCGTTTGGTATGTGGGTGAAACGACTGATGGAACCACCAGTAATTTCGATAAAAACAATATGATTCCTCAACCCTTCTCTCTGACATGCGCCGCTGAAACTAAAGATCCCAGCACCTCCGGAAATATGAATCAATCCCTTGGGTCTGCCCTTAAGAATTGTATGCTTACTGGTGACGTGGATATTTTGACCGTTGGAAATGAGGATACCAAACACACCGTAAAATTCACCTGCAACTGGTATGAGGCTAAAGATATCGCCATCAATTTCCCCGATAATACTGATGAAGCTGAGACTTCCTAACTGATTAACTTGGTGGGGGCCGGAGGCCCGGCCCCCTTGAGGGAGAAAAATGACAAATGTAAAGAAATATAAGTCTGGCCCGGGACTGTCGGGAAAAGATCTCGGCATTGCTATGCAATTATTATATAAGCATAATATGTTGAAGGGTAAACAGAAGAAGGCTGCTGAGCGTGTAATGGGTTTAACTAAACCCAAGGTGGACTCTGGTAGACCCAAAATTTTGGGTATTTCTCCTGTTGCTAAGCATCAAACTGTTCAAACTGTTCAAACTGTTCAGGAGGTTCAATCCTCCGATGATTCGGAGGATGACCGACCGAGTGCATTCAATGAGAATGGCACAGTAAAATTAGAATTCTTAACTTCTAAAGGTTTCCAATTAGGTCCTCATTTTATTGAGTGGCCTGTTCTGGAAACCTTTTTAATATTATCTCGCCTAGTTATGGCGTGTGAATCAATTAATCTGGGTGTTGAGGCCCTTAAGGTGCAGACTGCTATTATTTTGGGTGATGCTACCAAAACAAAAGAAGAATACATGGAAATATTTACTAATTTAATTACCTTATCAAACAAATATTATAAAGAATCTGGACTTAAATTTCAGACAAATGATGTAGGGAGTCTCCAGTTGAATCTTTTATATGGTCTACTCATTCCGGATGATGGTGGTAATTATCCTAATAATTTACTTGAACGACCAAGAACTATAGAAGAAATTGAAAAAATAGAACGGTTTTACCAATACAAGGATATTATTGCGCAAGTTGTTGCTAATTTGGGGCAATATGTGCAGAAGGAAGAGGATAATGATGATGCCTCCCCTTTTCACATGCTCCTGCCCTAGGTATTATTGAAGTATTATCTTATTTATGCAAAAATACTAAATACAGTATGAGGCAGTTATTACAATTACCTATTAATGAATTTTATGCTCTGAATTATGGTATTATAAGATTAAATGAACGAGAAAAATACGACATGGATGAAGCGATGGAGAGGAGCAGACAATGAGTGCATTTGAACAATTACAGGATGCTCTTATCAAGATAGCAACCACAACAGATGATTATATTGGCTTCGCCGATAGGGGGGAAACATTATCCACTACTCTGGCGGCCATTGAGGTATTCCGATTAGCTAATAGTTATACTGGAATTGATGGTATAATAATTAAAAATGAAGATCTATACTCTATAGATGAAACAGTTAAAGCACTTAAGGTGCTAATTACTGCTAAACCAGATAATATTTCATTGCTTGAATTTATTAGGGGAGATATACCTATATTTAATGAATATAATGATGAAATTAATAAGTTTAAATGCTTTTCAGCAACTTATGAATCATTTATTAAGCAGGTGAAATAATGGCTGATCTAAGTAGAAATCTAAATTTAGTAGCCAAGGCAAAGGGTATTGAAGCAATGGTGAAGGATCTTTTCTCCGTTGGTGATGCCGCGAAGAAAGCTGGTAAGGAGGGTTCTGATTCATTTGCTTCAATGGCTAAGTCGGCTGGTGCTACAGCTTTAGCCATTGGTGGGCTTTATGCTGCTGCTATAGCAGGAATTAAGGAACCCATTAAGGCATGGCAAGATTGGCAAAAAGAGATGCTAAATACCAATCGTATGATGGGTCTAACAGACTCTCAGCTTAAGGTATTTGAGTCCAGAATGCTTTCTCTTGCGAATGGTCCACTTGGCTCCGTTCCTGATTTACTTAATGGATTAACGGAAGGGCTGTATGGCTATGCCTCAGCCACGGGTGAAATTACTAATCAATCAGCAGCCATGCAGGATATGACAACATTCGCTGAGGCCGCTGCTGTGTCTCAATCAGATTTAAATACTGTTGTGACACAGGGCGCTAAAATTATGTCGGTATTCGGTATTAAACAGGGTAATGCAAATGTCGTAATTGAGCAGGCCATGCAGGCTGAGAAGTTGGCCGTAGCAACCTTCCAGGAAATGACAGATGCTACCTATGCTGCTAGTGGGGGCTTCAACTTACTTGGAGCGGATGCGGCTACAGCAATGGGCGCGATTGCCACAATTACAAAGGTTGCTGGGAAAGATGCCAACGAAGCCGCCACAATGCTTAATATGTTTAACTCCCGTATCTCTGCTAACAAAGATGCTCTGATTGAGGCCGGTGTTACGGCCACGGAATGGCCGGACATCCTCCAACAGATTTCCGAAAAGGGTCTATTAGCTTCAGATATGTTTAAGGAATTGGCTGGTCCAAGATATGTTCCTGCTTTAACAGCTTTGGCGCAGCATTCTGACATGTTGAAGGATAGTATTGATCAAGTTAGAAATTCAACCGGAAACTTAGAGGAAGCTTGGAGTGCCTATAATTCCCAAACTATGACCGAGAGTATTAGGATTGAAAATGAGCACCAAGCTAAGATGATTGAGATGGGCCAGGAGCTTGAGAAGTTTAAGCCTGGCCTGGATGAGTTTCAATCCTGGATGTCCTTGACATTAGCACAATTAGCTGGATTCTTCATGGATAACCAGGAATTGTGTGTAGGGGCCATCCTAGCCATAAAGGGTGCATTTGATTTGCTTAAAACAAGCTCTCCTCTAGGTTGGCTTGAGTTAGCCATCGGTGCTATCACCATGTTGGTCAGCCTTTTTGATGATCCGCTTAACGGGATGATAGCCAACGCACAAGAGATGAAGAAGCTGACTGAAGAGCAGTTGGCTAATATTTCCACCACCAGAGATCAGGTTGCGGCTGAACTGTCTGCTGCCATCGCTCACGGTGAAAGTGCAGAACGTATTGATCAATTGAGAGATAGCTATAATGGATTAACCGGGGCGCAGAAGCAGCTTATTGAGCTACGAGCTATGGAAGCTGCTAATCTTTCGGCGCTTGAAATGGAGAAGTCGGCTGTTGATGCTATAACTGAAGTAATATCAGGACGCTACGAAGAGGCATTAGGTAGAATTAACACGTCGTATATTAGAGGACTGGTTAGCATTGGAGACTCTGTTAAAGCCACGCAAGCTTTAACAGATTTACAGACTCAGATTGTCATGGCACAGGGCGACGAGAACAAAATGAGGGCTGCACTGCTAGATTATTTTGTCCAAGAACTTGGAATGGACAGAGATAAAGCAATGATGATGATGGAACGGCTTAACTCCGAAGAGGAGATACTGGCATTCGTTGCATCACAAGGCAAGGCCATCCAGCAGCAAGGCATCCATATTGGAGCAATCAATGAGCTTGAGAAGATTCGTTCTGCACTGAATTCCTTTATGCATATTTCAGAGAAAGGCATTACCCAGGAATTAGAAAAACAACTAGGATTAATTAATCAACAGAATTTGGCTAGAGGTGGGGGGAAAGCTGGTAAGGTAGCTGGTGTAACTGGGACCGAAACTGGTGGTGTGGGTGAGGTAAGTGGTGGAGCAGGTGGAGCGGCTGGTGGGGAAAAAGTTGACTCCAAAGAGTTAGCTGCTGCAGAAGCTTTGTTGCAGCAGAGAGGAACGGATACCACCGGATGGAGCAACCAAAAGAAAATAGATTTCTATAAAGAATATTTAAGACGGCAAGCCGAGCAACCAGAAGAAGAAGTGGGGAATGCAGGAGACAGGGCAACCGCCATAAAGGAAAGTATAGAAGATGAATCTTCCTTGTATTGGGATGCGGACACAAAGCGCTATCTAAATCAAGCTGAATTAGCCAAAAAGAATGCTACCGAGGAATTAAATAGACAGGAAAAAATAGCCTCTAGATTTACTGATATATTAATGACTGGCTTTACTAAGGGTCCAGAGGCAATGAAGGATATGATTGTTAACATGCTTCTAGATATTGCCAAGAATGCTCTATTTATGCTTATTCTTACCGCTCTAAGTGGCGGAACTGCTGGTTTTGGTGCATCGGGTTGGCTTGGTAAATTATTTGGCTTTGCCGAGGGCGGCTATGTGACTCAAGCCACACCGAGTTTGACTGGAGAAGAAGGCCCAGAATATATCCTACCGGAGAAAACTTTGGCCAAAAATGTGGCCAAACATGGCCCGATGGGCGCTGCGGCCGCATTGGCCGAAGTTAGGGGGCAATCGTTGAATATGGGTAATCAGCAGCAACAGAATTATAGTCCAAATATTAATGTCTCAACACCAGAACCAACTTTAATACCAATAATCGATAGTGAAGGATTGGCCATTTCAGTCCAGTATGGCAACAAGAAGATTGCTGCTAAGAGAGGATTATAAATGCGCTACTACCAGAAAATAATAATTAATGGTGTGGATCTAACCCAGGCAGTTATGTCATGGGCCTATCCCTCATTCGAGATACTGTCTGCATCTGGAGACCCCTATTATGCCTCTACGTCTAAGATTACGATTTGTCGGCCTAACCTACCAACGTCATTATCTACCCTGTCCTGGCTAAAGCTAAATACCACCATAGTTACTATTACGCTTTTTGGGGAAGCCCTAGACTTCAGCCAAGACTTTATCATCACAGATTTCACATTTTCCTCCAACCTGCAAACTAATGATACTATTAATCTTACATTGTCAGACTACGCTAATTTTGTGTTTAAATCGGCACTCCTCCCCTACTGGGAAGGACTACAGTGGCAGTATCTACCTGCGCCAATTGAGGATGCACCAACTATCCACCTTCCCACATGGTTCCACCCTGCTGACCCAAATTTATTTATAGTGGAGAAGCTGGGGCCAATCGGAGCTAGGGATGATGTCGAATCGGTGGAATACACTATCTGGAATGGGTCTACACTAAGGTATTACAATCCTTGGCGCAACTGTCTATATGCTAGCGGCGGAAAACTAATTGGTATGGAAGAATCCACTAGCGTTGGCTCAAAGATTGATGAAATTGGTGGAACAGGCTCGGACTATGCAAAAATTTACAAGATGTTTAGTGATGCTGGAGGAATTTACGGAATAGTCGGGGCTGATATAAGTCAGGCGTCATATACAGATTATCCCGACGTCAAAGAACCATCAATGATATATTGGTATACGGAAGAAGGGATGGCCGAAGGACAACATGCTAGATTAACAGGCAATGAGGTTAAGCATTTCATACGTCCAGATTTATACCAAAAAAGAGAGATACTGTCATCATCTATTCTTTTTGCACGTTGTCCAAAACAATATGACTTTGATGATACCGATTATGGTGCATGGATACATGCACAATGCATTGGAGCTTGCTATCCTGAATTTTCTGATCATAAAAAGTGGAAGATTTCAGATTTTGCTTCATTGGACCTTAAATATCATGAATATGTAGGCGTGGATTATGATCTGTTGATTGACCGGGAAAAAATATTCTCATGTGCAGTTGATGCTGGAGAATATATTACTAGGATCATTGAGGAGCACCTGGAAGGTAATAACGTTTATAATTTTAATACGGATAAAGCTGGGTGGCTAAATGCAAGTTATCACGAGTCGGAACTTATCAATCAACCATATTTTTTACCTAATAAATCCAAAATATCTTATCAATTTATTAGTGATACAGAATCTACAGATACAACCAACTATATACAAGGATCATTATTAATATTTAAATATAATGGACCCAAACTCGACAGAGTAATATATCCAGAAGCTGAAGAATACACCACACCAGGACACTGGAATCCACATTTTGTATATAAGATTGATTTGGGAGATGAAGTAGTTCTGGAGGCTGGTTGGTATGGCTTCATGATTATAGGTCAGGAACTGATACGGAGTAAATATTGTCATCCAATTGATCCAAATTGGGGAAGCGGTTCTGGTTTTATGGCAGAAAGAAAAAATAAAGTGCAACAATATAAGTTAATTATTGAACCATTATCCATAATTCCGTTTGATCAACAAATAATTCCAGTAGAAGATGGGAAGCATTTATTTATCTATACTGGAGCCTGGCAGGAATCATACGCAAGTCTACTACAGGAGCAATATTCTCCAGATCAGCAAATCAATAGATCATTAGCACGCTTATATTATCATGACCCAACAGGAACATTATCTAATGATGAGATTGGAGATTATATACGGGAGAATTACTTACGGGTTGAATTAATTGATCCACATTCCGTAAAAATGACTGGAGTTGATAAGGTATGGACCACCTACACGTGGCTACCAAGGCTTAACAGACGCTATTATGCTGATACTTTTGGGGGAACGCCGAAGACTGGTGGATTTTGGGCGGCATCTTGCCCAGCAGGGGTTGAAGATGATTTTACTGGTATTGTTCTTATGAACTGGAATAAAAATAGTGGGGATTGGAACCATACTGATAGTGATGGTTTTGCATTGCTGGAAGCAGATTTTTGGCCCAAAATAACTAAGACGTTCTCTGGATATTATGTTGATGCTGTTGGGAATCCGATGACTGCCCAGCAGTATTATTCCTTATTTCGGAATGGTAGGAACAACTATAAGGTATCAGGAATTGGAGAGTGTAGAGATGGTGGATTAATAATAGGTGTCCAACATCAAGTGTTGGGCAATTATGAACATCCTGCAGAGGTTAGACGTGTCACATTTTATTATGATACTGTTGGAGATGATGGATATGCGGGGACATCTTTCTGTCCTAGAAAGGGAGCTATTAAGGTTAAAGGCGATGTAACAGATGATTTTGCTGAGGGGGTAGATTTCTTAATTTGTGTTCCTCCGTATAAACGTTATTATACACAAGATTCTATTACTACAAGTCCAGATAGGGAGGGTGTTACTTTCCCAATCCGGCATCGCGTGGTGGAGTCAACCTATGATCAGGAAACAAATAGGACATGGATAATTTGTGATCCACCTACGGATTATTTTGCTATTGATGATCAAGATCTTATTCCAACATCATCAGTAATTACAATGTGCAGAGATTTTTGGGATAGCGATGCTGACAACGAATTATTATGGACACCAGATACAGACGACTCCATAAACGATTTCGTGATGAAACCAACAATGTTTATTCCCAAAGAGGAAACGTTTTGGAGATCAGAGTTATGGTATGTTTCACCAGAAGAAGTAGCACGTATTTCGCAGCCAGGTTTTGTTGGTAAGGCAATTTATACACTTGTTGCTACAGCAACTTTTGAAGAAGAATTAACTGGACTTGAAACTTCATATGAAGAGGGGATAGTTTTTATAGATTTAAATTCAAAATATTCAGATTCACTTGTAGTTGAAGTTGATGGAAAGATATATTCTTCTACCAAGTATAATATTATAAATAATAATGATGGAACTAAAAAGATATGTTTTGCAGAATCACTTCAGAACGTGTCTCTAACATATAATGTATTTTCCGACATTCCCTATCAGCCTGAACCCTTTGATTTTTATAGCCCAGGTTATGCTCTATCTCCGATTAATTTTACTGTATTCCAGAATGGTGCCTGGTATAGGGATGCTGGTATTGATGCTATAACGGAACTTTATCCAGGAAATAATTATACCATGATTAGATCAAGGATATCTGATACATCTCTTGATGCTGATGGCTATCCAACAACCTTAGTGGATGTTAATGGGCGTAGTCTAATATTTTCAGCTCTTGATCGCCCAATGTTCCCCGTTGTTGTCCCGCAAGATGTAGATGAGACCACGAAGCAATCGCTGGTCTTAAAATGGGCTGATGAATTGTTGAGCATCTATAAGAATGGAAGCATAGTCAATATTGGATTCCAGACCTCGTTAGATCCACTTAAATCTGCAAATATTCTCGATGCTAGATTTGTCATATCTCCACAGGAAAAATTTAACTTAAAGGTTGAAGCTAATGATATATCCAAGGAGCTTTATCCATTCGCCTCGGCCGAGGAGACTGTAATTGACATATCCAACTATTTTATCAATCGGCAAGAGGTGGATTTAATTGCCTACTATACTTACTTACAGAAGATTAAGTCATTACCTACCATTGATATAGATTATGTTGGAGACAATGATGACTATGATCTCCTATTTTCCCAAGGTAGTATAATCAAGATACCTATGGCTGCACTAAATATAGATAACTTTATCTATAATACCTACACGTTTGTAGTGGATGGACCATATTTATTGTGTATTCCTTATAAGATTGTTCCAAATTTTGATGCAGGTTACTATACCATATCTGCCATGCTCATACCACAGGAGATAACATGAGTAATATTACATATTTCCCCTTTCAAGGAAATGTTGATGGAAACCAGTGGGATGCTCCTGCCATCGCAATCAACAATGGTATAACCATCCCAACATCCGGCACGGAATTAGTTGACCCCTCCTCCTGGTCTAATATGAGTTGGATGGAAGAAAGCAGCACATATCAGTCTAAAGGGTCAGACCGTATGGAGTATAAATACATGGTTGGCTACAGATTTCATCTGGAACTTAATTGGGATTATTTGGATCTTGATGCACGGAATGTGCTTATTCCAATTATCAATTCAAACAGTTTAACTTCATGGCTTAGAGTTTGGCCCCACAAGAGCGCAACTAAAGTATATTATGATTGTAATATTGATAATCATATTAATTCCAACTATATAGCAAACAGCCCGATTGGTTATGGTGGCTTGAGTTTAAGTTTAACGGGAAGAAAAATAATGACCTATATTCCCATGTTTGAGCGTAGGTGGTATTTCACCAGAAGTTCCGATGTTACAGCCGGAAATTATGGATCAGGCGATGAAATATTCTTTTTCACAAGGTCCGCCGATGTTGCTGCTGGTAATTATAGCGGAACAGATAAAATTGGATTCTTCAACGATGGAGGTAAATGATGGGTGACTTCACAACCCCAAGAGACTTCACGACTTATGCTTTAACAGATGCTGACAATCTGAATCCTGGAGAGGTCAGTAATCCCCTTAAGGCGGCCGATGCCGCATGGTTTGGGCAGGATTATGTAGATCTACAGGCTGCCCTTACCGCAGGAAGAGCAGCTACTCCAGACAGTATAGTTACAGTTCTAGCACAAGCAACTCTAGTGTTCCCGACTGGCGTATTTGATGCTGCGATGAAGATTAACGTGGTAGATAAGACTGGACATGGTTGGTATATTCAATGTTCAGCTAATGATACAGCAATAATTTCAGCAGCCTCCCAATGCCAGGGTGCTATAGTTACTGATTATACTGTTTATGTTGCGTCTGATTTCTATGGTTTTATTGGTGGTTCAACTAATTCCAACTGGTCAGTTGGCAAGGATCAGATAGCCACTGGTGCTGCAGCATTGGCTTTCAATGCCGATGATTTACCAATCTCCAACACCGACACGGCCAAGATAGGGACGGTTGTTCCTGCACTGGAGACTGCTTTTGCAGCCTTAACAGATTGGAATGCGACCACCCATGCTGGCACTGGTGCTCTGGATGCGGATGTTGTTGATAATGCAAATTTAGCCGCCGACACTGTCCTAATTGACGAAGATGTGGCTACCATCTATCTTAATAATGGTGGGGCGGAGGTTTGGGCCACGGGATATGGTTTCCCCGATGGTTGGTCTGGAACTGATTCATCCGAAGTTGAGCGTTCACAGCTTAATCTCCTTTCTGAAGATTACTCCTGCAAATGGAGTCCCTCCACCAACGGATATGAGTTATATTGCTATGTCAAGACTGATTATGTCACCAGCTTACAAGGGAAGAGTTTCACTGCAGTAATTCCGGTTTTGATGGCCACCGGTCGCACTTACACATGCTACATTGAGGATGATGCCGGTAGTGGTGGTTCTGTTGCCACACCCATCACTGGAACAGGTTCTTACATTTATACCATACGCCGTAAAACTATTGATGCAGCGGCTACTTTCGTTAGAATAGTTATCAAGCGTGTTGATACGGGCGGTGCGGGTTATATTATGTATTTGGATGACTTACGGGGTTCAAAAGGAACATTAGCTAAAACATATATTCCTGACCCCGAAAACTCTCCCATTCTAAATACTATTAGTCAGAAAAATTTTCTACTTTCTCCAGATTTTGCCATTTGGAATTATTCCGTCGCAGGTGGAGAAACACTGGGAATTTGGGAGGATCAATCCGCTGATGCTTCTGCCTTTGTAAAATCCACCACCACCACATTTGGACATACCTCTTGCCAGATGACAACGACCAAAAATGCTGGAGGAATCAAACAGGCCATAGGTAGTGTTACACCTATTCTAAATTATCTCAAGTCCAAGACTATCTGCTTCTCGGTGCATATTGCACAGGGTGGCCAGTAATGGAGATTACTGCGTTTTTATTAATGATGGTGTATCGGAATCTCTTATATCTTTTAATGTTGCTGATATCACGGGACATAGAGTATTCGTTTCACATACCATGGATGCTTCATCCACTATTTGCGATGTTGGTGTCCGCCGTAGGGATGTTGATTACACGGCGAATGTGGCTATGCGCTTATCCGGCGCCTGCCTAAATCTTGGTTCCACCCCCCCTGACAATCCTGAATTAATTGAAAGTGTTTGGCACCGCAATCAATATGTTTTTCAGGCATCGGGTAGTGTTGCAAACAATAAATACGTAGCTCTTGCGGACAATATCCTCAATCCGGTGCAAGCCTACGAATATCCATTTATTCTAGATATTAGTGCTTTTGCTGGTCCAATAAAAGCCACAGGTGGAACGAGCGATTATATCCTGTATGCTGCTGCTGAAGGTAGCGCCCCGGTGACTACTGGATTCCAGGTTAGCTTGGCAAATCTGGGAGCTAGTCGGGCATACCATGGTGGTAGAGCAGTTCAATCTCTAGCCTATGGAGCAGCGGATATTCAATCTCCATTTTCCAATTATCGAGTGCTATGCAGCACTGCTGCAACAACTCCGGCAACCGATATTACAGTTAGATTAACTTCATTTAGTCTTCAGTTGTGATAACAATCAGGGGGAAGAATGAATGATGATAACTCACGAGAATTGTGTAGCCGAGTTCTTTCCCTCGAAGAGAGAACTGCGGCATTGGAGGCTTCCATGTCTAGCACCGTAGCTATTCTT
>Ga0265297_10004975_pt1 | contig 20917 bp, 26 predicted proteins | sample Munlanlwell13791_FD_192502 | JGI IMG/M metagenome (GOLD analysis project Ga0265297, IMG submission 192502) | Leachate microbial communities from a municipal landfill in Southern Ontario, Canada - Leachate well 137-91 | ecosystem: Engineered > Solid waste > Landfill > Unclassified | place...
AGGATGAAAAATATTCAAAGAGTTTCGGTTACAGAAAACGGACCATATCTTGTTGAGGGTGACTTACCTATAGAAAAGGAAATTATAATCTCTGATGAAGATGGTAATTCTGTAAAATGGCAGAAAGGGGAGAAATTTCCTAAGAAAGAAAAGTGCGCCCTTTGCCGTTGTGGCCAATCTGGCAATAAGCCATATTGCGACGGCACACATGCCAAAGTTGGTTTTAGGGGAACCGAAACCGCCAGCAGAGAAAATTATATAAAGCAGGCTGAGAAAATAGAAGGGCCGGATCTCATTTTAACCGATCTGCCGGAGCTTTGTTCTGTTGCTCGCTTTTGTCACGGTAAAAAAGGAAGCACCTGGGAACTAACCGAAGAGTCTGACGACTTGGGCTCGAAGGAAGAAGCGATTAAGCAGGCTTGCAATTGTCCCTCTGGTAGGCTCGTTGCTTGGAATAAAAAAACAGGTAAGCCGATTGAACCTAAATTTGAAAAATCAATAAGCTTGATCGAAGATCCGGAAAGAGGAGTCAGCGGCCCTATTTGGCTCAAGGGTGGAATAGAATTGGAAGGGGCAAGTGGAGAAAAGTACGAGACCAGAAACAGGATGACTTTATGTCGATGCGGCAAATCGGGAAATAAACCTTTTTGTGACGGCACCCATATCAGAGCCGGTTTTAACGACGGGGACAAATCTTTAAAAAGATAAAAGAATATGATTTTTGAACATCAATCAAGAAATAAAAAGATTCTGTTGGTTATTTTTTTGTTGCTTTTATTAGTCGGCGTTCTCTGTCTAGTCGGATCCAGATTTTTTAATAAGACAGTCGACGAATCAGAAGCAGTCAGGGTCGTGGTTGAAGGGTTCGGGCTTGCGTTGAAAAATGTTTCTCTGTTGTCTCCTACAGCCGCTCAAGATATTGAGAAAAATTACGGTGATTTCCTTGCCCCGGCCCTGCTGGCTGAATGGGAAGCTGATCCGTCAAAAGCCGTGGGCAGGCTCACTTCCAGCCCGTGGCCCGATAGAATTGAAATTGCCAGTATCAAACAATTCGGATCAGGAGCCTATGATGTGAGCGGAAAGATCATAGAGATGACGAGTGTTGAAGAAACGCAGGGCGGTATAGCTGGATCAAGGCCTGTTGAGATTGGAGTGGTGAAATTCGGAGACCTCTGGCTTATAACCGGAGTTTCGGTCCTTCCTTATGAAGCAAATGAAATTTGGAAAGATTATAGCGGCGACGGTATCTCGTTCCAGTATCCTGAAACATTAAACGTTCAATATATTTCCACTCAGGAATGGCCTCCTGCAGTTAAGGTTCAGTCAGGGACTTATTCATGTTCGGAAACTCCTCAGGAAGTAAGCAGCTTGATGGAGATAACCACGCAGGTAGTGGTTAACAGCAGGACTTATTGTGTGGATGTTAAAAACGAGGGAGCAGCCGGTAGCGTTTATTCTTCATATGTCTATACCACTCCAAAGAACGGCCAGTTGGTCTCCATAAGTTTTATTCTCCGTTATACTGCTTGCTATAATTATAATGCAGAGCAAAACCAGGCTTGCACCAGCGAGAGGGAAGCGTTCAATCTCGATGCGATAGTGGATCGTATAGCCCAAACCGTTAAATGGGGTTTATCGCAGTGAGAGAATGGTCTTTCTGGCACCAGCCCGCCCCTTAGGGGCGGTTTTTTGATTTATCCACTTGACACCAGTGTTATGTTTTTCTAACATTAATATAGTTAGAAATAATTAACATAGGGCGTCCATAATAAAGGTCGATGCCTTGGGTAATAGAAAATAATTAAAACCAATATGACTAAAAAAACATTCTTAATTTATAAAATCATCGCGGTTATTACCGTGGGTGTAATAACCAGCATATCCGTTAATCACGGTAATTGGTATTTGCCTATAGCTTCCCTGGTGACAGCCTGGGTTTTGCTATATGTTTTAGGTAGCAGGGTCAAAGAGGTCATGGCAGACGAGCGTGATTACAGAATAGCGGGTAAGGCTTCCGGATGGGCCATGAGGGTTTACTCTATGCTTTCAGTTGTCATCGGCCTCATCCTGTATATCGCCGGAAGGGGTAACGAGGTTTTATTTACTGTAGGTAGCGTTCTGTTGTATTCGGCCGGCTTTCTGATGATTCTTTATTCTGTCTTGTTCAAGATATATGAACGAAAAAACGATCATGATTAAAGTAAAAATTAAAGAATTCAGAGCTAAAAGGGGATTGACTCAGGAAGAATTAGCCAGACGCGTTGGCGTGCGCAGGGAAACGATTGTTTTTCTCGAACAAGGAAAATATAATCCGTCCCTGAAGCTTGCTTTGAATATCTCCAAAGAATTAAAAGTACCAATAGATGATTTGTTTTCTTTGTCGTAAAACAAGGAAGCCATCAAAGAATCGCCATTTGGGCGGTTTTTTGGTAGAATCAATATAGGGTCGATAAAAATAATAATTGTCTTTTATTATAAATATGGCAAACAATAAAATTTTATACATCGTTATAGGCGTTTTAGTTTTGGTTGTTATCGGCGGCGGGGTGTTTTTCTTTTTGAACAATAAGGGAGCTCAAAAAGAAAGCGAAGCCAATCAGCAAGCAACCACTTCAACGTCAACCGTGGCAGCCGAAGAAGAAATGGTTGATTGCGGTCAATCGGAAGATCCTTGGTGTTTCGTAACCAGAATGAACGGGTGCTTGCCCGTGACTGCTAAGATGATGGGATCGGACGGGACAACCGCTATTGAAATGACCATTTTTGGGGTAGAAAATGAAAAGTGTCATTTTCAGAGAAAAATTAATAACGTTGCGGACCTGGATTGCTATTTCCCGAAAGGAACCTTGAACATGGATACTCTTGATCAGACCTTTGGGAATGAAAAGGGCCTGCAAAAAGTGGTTGATGACGCCTGTACCAGGCCTGGATGGTAATAATAAAAGGTCATAGATTAATAAAAATAAAAGATTAAAAAAATGAGCAGAGGATGGCTTAAACAAAAACGGCTTGGCAGAAAGTTGAGAAAAAGAGGCAGGAGAAGGAACCAATCAAAGAAAAGGTAAGGAGGTTCTTTTGGGGGTTCTTTAACATTGACTTGCCGCTTTTTATGTGCTAGTATTAACTCTACAAGATAGTTGCCAATGAAAAGTTAGTCGAGTTTATTCGGTGAACTAAGCTTTAGGGTAAAACCTTAAACATTAATTAAATTAACCTTATAATCATGGAAGGAACAATTAAAAATCTTACAGATAAAGGATTCGGATTCATCACCGTTGATGGAGAAGAAAAAGATTTGTTTTTTCACGGAAATGAGCTTAAAGGAGTAAGCTACGAAGAGCTGAAAGTCGGAGACAAAGTGTCTTTCGAAAAAGCTGATTCTCCAAAAGGACCAAACGCAGTAAACGTTACTCGTATCTAATAACTGGTCTAAAAACGAACAAAAGTCAGGCCCCGTTTGGGGCTTGATTTTTTTATTGGGAGTGGTAATCTCAAGTATTATAAATTTAGTTCATAAAATATTCGGTAGTAAAGGAGGATAAATTGGAATATAAAGCGCGTTACAGAAAAAAAGGGGCTAACCCATTTGCTCCTGCCAGGCCAGGAAATCAAATCCTGGGAGATGCTTTATTCTCAATAACGGTTGATTTCCCCGACAGTACGCCCATTAAAGAGGTTAAGAGGTTGGCGAAAGAGGCAACGCCAGATGGCTATGAATTTATAGAAGTTAATCCAATCAAGAAAAAAAGGAGGCAGTGAAAATGGCTATCTCTTTTGATAAAATGAAAAGAGCCTTAAAAGATGGCAAAGTAGTCGCGCTTGAGAAAGATAAAAGGACGGGAAGAATCAAGTTCGGTGGCGTATTCGAAAACGACACCGATGCGATATTCGGCTATACCGCCGACAATCAATCGCAGCTCGATTCACTCCCGGAGCATATCTTCATCAAAATGCATCATATTCCGGCAGAGACGCGCTGCTGATAATAAATTGTTCTTGAGGAGGGAAGCAATTGAGAATAATCAGATCTTTCTTGTGGAGGACTTTCAACTGGATTACGGGAGCCCCAATACGTGCAAGCTGGACTGAACTCTGTGATGCGTGCGGTAAGGTACATGCAGTCGGTTGGGGTCACTGGCGGTGTCCGAAATAAAACATCGGGGGGCAATTGTCCGGGGTTCACTTGCGATAGTGTGGACCCTCTTTTTTATTGTGTTTAATCCCCTGTAGTATTATAATTATCTAAAGGTTTAATTTATAACAATCAATAATTCTTATGATACCTCTTCTTCATATTACCACCTTTGTTTGCGCCTGTTTCTGTTTCTTTGTGGTCAGGAAACTCTATTCTTCCTACAAAGAATCTAAAGATGAGAATATCGGTAATTTTCTTAAGACTTTCATTTTTGCCGGCATTTATTTTATTGCTGTTTCTCTGCCAGGTTTGGTCGTGTCTGATCCTTTTTGGGTTCAGACGCTTTATATAATAGGATATATACCTTTGTTTTTAAGTCCTGTTTTTCTTCTGAAGATAGCCTTTAATCTTTATCATCTTCCCGGTAAAAAATATATTCTCCCGTCTATTCTCGCTATCATAATTGTGACTACCGTGTTGAGCATTATCTTTTTTGCACCGTCTGAACCTGCCAGCGCCGACGGAGTGTTTTATTATTGGTTGGAAAAGACCCCTCTTTGGCTTAGAGATTTTGACGGGATAATGATTACGTTTTTGATAGCGGGAGGAGCTTTCCTGTTTCTAAACGGAGGGAGAAAGGTTGGAGATAAGACTTTACGGGTTCGTTCATTTTTGCTGGGAACGGGATTGTCAATTTTAGCCGTTGCCATTTCATTGAATTATATATTCGCCCTCCACACCATTTCTAAAACACTTAAGATGTGGTCTGTATTCTCAGCCGGTTTTCTGGCTCTTTTTGGGGTGGTTGCGATATTGGTCGGGATTTATTATAAAAACCAGAAACAGCTGAAATAGTTTTAAATTGATAGAAATTGCCAAGGCGGCGTGATAATCCCATGCCGCCTTTTGTGTTATACTGGGTGAAGAAGATAACTTTTAACTAATAAGCTTATGAAAAATGAATCAACTGCCAAAACATGGCATCAAAAGCACCTAGACGAGTTGACGTCTGGCCAGCATATTGCAGATAAAACGGCTAGCGCCATTGGCTCTTGGCCGTTTATTATCATACAGAGCATACTGGTTACTGTTTGGATAACAATTAATTTAATCGCATTTGTTAAACGATGGGATCCGTATCCTTTTGTTTTGCTTAACCTGCTTTTTTCAGTCCAAGCGGCTTATTCGGCCCCGATAATAATGATGTCGCAGAATCGACAGAATGAGAGAGACCGCCGCCAGGCCCTCGAAGATTATGAGACAAACGTTAAAGCGAAAGAAGAGGTAGAAGAATTAAAGAGGGCATTAACCAAGATTGAGAATGAAAAGTTAGATAAGATTTTGGAGCTGCTGCGGAGCGCGGGGACTAAAGTGTAAGGAATTTTTAGTAAAATATATTTTATGCCAATCGGAGTAATCACTCTCAGTTTAATAGCCATCTTTCTGCTATTCTCCGCCGTTTTGGTGTACATATCTTCCAAAAGAGAAAAGAGCGTATTCCTGAAAGATTTCACGGCTTTTTTATTCGGTATTGCCGGGGCTTCCACTTGTTGGGCTGTCGGAGTTATAGCTGTCTGGCTGAATTTGTTGGACCCCAGAATAATCGGCTATCTGCACCCTTTGGCGATGTTCAGCGGTATGGTAGGACTTTTATATTTCTGCCATCTCGCCCTTACTTTTATAAATCCTAAGATAGTGTGGAAAGTTTTAGCCTTTTTCATATTTTTATCTTTGGTCTATAGTTTTATAGTCTGGTCGAATCCTCCGATTCCTTCTCTTGATAAAGAGGGGGTTGTGTTATGGAATATTCCTCATATCCCGGGGATCCTGGCTGTAATTGTAGGACTTCCTTTTGTAGGTCTGCCGATTATCGTTTTCTTTTGCCTTGGGATAAAAAGCCGGGAAAGGTTCACCAGGTTACGCAGCTTTCTTATCGTTTTGGGGATTTCTCTCTATATGATAGGAGGATTAGCCCACAATATCGTGACTACGCCTTCTAAATATCTGCTTTCTGATTTTATAACTATGCTGGGAGCCGTTTTTCTCTTGTTGTCGGTCTATCTGAAGAGATTTTTAAAGGAGAGCAGAATTTAGTTTTGTAAAATAGTTCTCTAACAATATATTTTTACCGAATGCAGGAGGTGACAATGGCCGGAAAAGGGAAATGCACTGGCTGCTGCTTGAGCATGATCGGAGAAATGCTGGTAGATGATAAAAGTTGTCCGTTCTATTCAGATCCCGATAAAGGATGCCCGGAGGCGAGGGAAAAACCAAGAGATCCTGTAGAAGATCGTGTTTGCATGTTGTTTGCGGTTATTGATGATTTTTTCGATTGATTTGCCTAGGCGTCGTTTCGGCGACGCGTTTTTATTGCTAATATACAATAATGCTTATAGATGACGTAAAAATAAAAGTAGTGGCAGGCTCTGGAGGGAAGGGAGCTGTGGCTTTTAATAAAAACTTGATGTCTCTGGGACCCGTAGGGGGAACAGGAGGCAAAGGAGGGGATGTTTGCGTTGAAGGGATTTCTGATCTCAGCGGTTTGAATAAATTTCGTTTTAAAAAAGAATTCAAAGCCAAACCCGGACAAAATGGCAGAGGTCAGTTTTGTGACGGATCTGACGGGGGAGATTTGATTTTGTTGGTTCCTGTGGGTACCGTTATCCATAATCTGGATACCGGTATAGATGTTGAAATAACTAAAATCGGGGAAAGGAAGGTTATAGCTCAGGGAGGTAAGGGTGGAAGGGGAAACTTTCATTTCCGCTCGTCCACCAATACCACGCCAAAACAATTTGAATACGGACAGCCGGGGGAGGTGTTTGAAGTCCGTTTTGAATTAAAACTGATCGCAGACGTTGGATTTGTGGGTTTACCCAATGTCGGCAAATCAAGTTTGCTTAACGAGCTGACCAACGCCAAAACCAAAGTGGCTAATTATCCTTTTACGACTTTAGAGCCTAATTTGGGAGTGTATTACGATTTGATACTGGCTGATATCCCTGGGCTTATCGAGGGAGCTTCCAAAGGCAAGGGGCTGGGAATCAGGTTCTTGCGGCATGTAGAGAGAACGAAGATTCTTTTTCATTTTATCTCTGCTGACTCCGTCGATCCAGTTTTAGATTATGAGACCGTTCGTAATGAGCTAGTGGCCTACAACAAAGAACTTTTAGAAAAATCAGAGTACATTTTTATAAGTAAAAAGGATTTGGTCTCTTCTGAAGTTATTAACGAGATGATAAATAAATTTAAAAAGCTGGGCAAGGAAGCTGTTCCTATTTCTATATTTGATTGGGACAGTATAGAATTTGTTAAGAAGATACTTGGCGTATTGGTTTTGGAGAAGACGGAGTCGGGGATTTAATCGTCAGATTAAATTTTATTTAGTATAATAAAATAAAGGTCATAATCATTAATCTAAAATTATGGAAGAACAAAAAACCGTTGAAGAGAAAAAAGACAAAAAAGGGAAGGGAGGTCTATTCATACCGGCCGGTTTGTTTATAGGTTTTGGTGTAGGACTTCTGGTGGATAACGTAGCTGCCGGCATGTTCTTAGGCTTGGGAATAGGATTCCTATTCTTTGCATTCTCTTTTTTTATTAAGGAGTAAATATATTTATTTGTAGCTATCAAAAAACCGCCTCTTTGGCGATTTTTTGTTAGGTGATAGTATAGGGTTATGGCGGTAGATCTGAAAAAACTGAATGAGGAGCAGAAAGAGGCGGTGGTCCACAAAAAGGGGCCGCTTTTGATTGTGGCCGGAGCAGGAACCGGAAAAACCACGGTAATCACCCAAAGAATAGCTTATCTGATTGAAAATGGGGAGGTAAAACCGGAAGAGATTTTAGCAGTTACCTTTACCGATAAAGCAGCCGGAGAAATGGAAGAAAGGGTGGATAAACTTTTGTCTTACGGCTATGTGGATCTATGGGTTTCTACCTTCCATTCTTTTTGTGAGAGGGTTTTAAGGGATCACGCTTTGGATATTGGGTTGCCGGCTGATTTTAAGGTTTTGGATCCTACTGCGGGCTGGCTTTTGGTGCGCCAGAATCTGGATAAGTTCAAACTTGATTATTATAACTCTCTGGGGAACCCGACTAAATTCATTCAGGCTTTGATTTCCCATTTTTCTCATTGCAAAGACCAGGAGATATATCCTGAAGACTATCTGGCTTATGCCGAGAAGTTAAAAACCAGGGATGATGCACCAGAGAGTCAGGAAGTAGAGAGGATAAAGGAAGTGGCTAACGCTTTTCATGTTTATCAGAGACTGCTTTTGGAAAACAGCTATTTGGATTTCGGGGACCTTATAAATTACTGCTTGAAGTTGTTTAAGAAAAGGCCTTTGATTCTGGAAAAGTACAGGGAAAAGTTTAAATATATTCTGGTTGACGAGTTCCAGGACACGAACTGGTCTCAGTACGAGCTGATAAAGTTATTGGCCGCCCCCAAGAATAATCTGACTGTTTGCGCTGACGATGATCAATGTTTGCCGGGCAATTCAAAAATAGAGGTTTTTAAAGATGGGAAAATAAAAACGAGAAATATTAAAGATATTAAAATAGGAGATAAGACATTAACGGCGGTAGGGAAAGGCCATATAGGGGTTGCGAGAGTAAACAATGTTTTTGTTAAAAATAAGGAAGCAAAAATATTAACTATTGAAACGGAGAGTGGCTATACGATAGAGGCGACAGATAATCATAAAATGTTTTGTTGCATTCCGAGAACCGCTCAACAGGGATATCATTACGTTTATTTAATGTTCAGGAAAAATTTAGGATGGAGAATAGGGGTAACTGATGATTTGGTACTTCGGCTCAGGTTAGAGCGTTCAGCAGATAAAGTTATAGCGATAAGAGCTTTTAATAGTGATGATGAAGCTAGATATTATGAAACATTATGGTCGTTAAAGTATGGTATACCTACAAACTGCTTTAAGAGCAGAGCAAGGACCGTCATAAAGGATGATTTGTTGAAGAAGCTATATCAAGAGATTGATGTTAATAAAAATGTTGAAAATTTAGCTAAAGATTTAAATATTGACTTAAATTCGCACCATTATTGCCTAGATGCTGTAAAAAGAGGAGGAAGCATAAGGGTAATTATTAATTTACAGATGTGCTATAGGAAATACCGCAGTAAACAGCATGTTAGAGAGGGGAAAGAGCTTCTTTTAAACGGTAGAATCAGTCACAGGCTTTATTTAGAAACATCAGACAAGGCAACGATTAAAAAATTAAAGATAGCGGGTTATAACCTAATAAAAGCAAGAAAAGGATTGAGATTAAATATAGAAAGTGCTGATTTAAGGAATCTTGAGAAAGAAGCGAGAGTGATTGAAAAAATAACGGGAGGTTTTTTAGAATATAAATTTAATGTAGCAAGCAAATACGATAAGCCTACCAGCAATGTGCGGAATTACATGTCCCTCATTATGTCGGCTAAAAATTTAGTTCTAGGGCATTATCTTCCGATCAAAAGAGATAATGAAATAATTTATGACAAGATAGTATCCATTAAAGCAACGGAGAAGAAAGTTAGGGTTTATGATTTGGAAATTGAAGGAACCCATAATTTTATAGCTAACGGAGTGGTAGTGCATAATTCTATCTATAGATGGAGAGGCGCTTCTTATAGTAATATCGTTCAATTCAATAAAGACTTCCCAAAGGCAACACAGATATCTTTGGTTAAGAATTACCGTTCTACTCAGAATATTTTAGATTTGGCCTATAAGTTCATAAAGGCCAACGATCCTGACCGGCTTGAGTTTGTTAATAAAATTGATAAAAAGCTGGTGGCAGATAGTAAGGGGAAGGGGGTTGTAGAGCATATCCATGCCAAGAGCTTGGATGAGGAGATAGGCGGAGTGGTCAGAAAGATACTGGAGATATTAAAAAGAGATAAAGAAGTCAATTACAACGATATTGCCATTTTAGCCAGGACTAACGATGTGGCAAATTCTTTTGCCAAGGCTTTAGAAAGGGCGGGGCTTCCTTACCAGTTTTTGGCTTCAAAAGGATTATATTCCAAGCCGGTTATACTTGATGTCATTTCCTATTTCAAGCTTTTGGATAATTATCATGAAAGCTCGGCTGTTTTTCGTATTTTGAATCTGCCTTTTCTGGGTATCTTGTATGAGGATATAGTTAAGCTCACCCAATACAGTTCCCGTAAAGCAAAATCTCTTTATGAGGCTTTGGAAGAGCTGCCTTTGGTTTCTAACGTTTCTTCTAAAACGCAGGAAAAGATTAATTTTCTTTTGAGCTTGGTTAAAAAACATACTGCTCTTTCCCGGGAAAAGACTGTTTCTGAGATTTTGGTGGCTTTTCTGGAGGATTCGGGCTATCTGAAATATCTGGTTGATAAAGAAGATAAGGAGCAACTGGATATTCTTGATCAATTTTACAGGAGGATAAAGAATTTTGAAGAAACTGTTTTAGAACCGTCTCTGAAAAATTTCATGGAAGAAATTACTTTGGAGATAGAGTCAGGGGAGGAGGGAAAGCTTGAATTTGATCCTGAGCAGGGTCCGGACATGATAAAGGTAATGACTATTCATGGAGCTAAGGGGTTGGAATTCAAGTATGTGTTTTTGGTAAATATGGTTGATAAAAGATTTCCTACTATTGATAGGAAAGATTTAATTGAACTTCCTGAAGACTTGATTAAGGATATCAAACCCAAGGGAGACGTTCATTTGCAGGAGGAAAGGAGAATTTGTTATGTGGCTATGACCCGGGCCAAAAAAGAACTTTATTTTACTTCAGCGGAAGATTATGGTTTGGCTCGTAAAAAGAGATTGTCCAGGTTTCTGATTGAAATGGGGTATGTGGACAAACTTGCTCCAGGGGCTTTAAAGAACGGTTTGCTTGCTAAGAAGCCTGATTTTTCTAAGGTTTCTGCCAGTAAGAGAGACGCTAAATATCTGCCTAAGCATTTTTCTTTTTCTCAACTGGCTGCTTTTGATAAATGTCCTTTGCAGTATAAGTTTGGGTTCATACTTAAGGTTCCTGTCCGGGGGAAGGCGGTCTTTTCTTTCGGGAAGACCATGCATAACACTTTTTATGCCTTTTTGAAGTACGTTAACGAAGGCGTTGGTAAACAGAGCGATTTATTCGGGTTTGGGGGCAAGACCGGTAAAGATTCTTTTGAGTTGTCTGATTTGATGGAGATTTATGAGAAGAATTGGATAGAAGACTGGTATGAGAATAAAAATCAGAAGGAGGAATATTACAAGCTGGGCAAAAAGATAGTTAAGGAGTTTTATGAAGAGTTTGCTAAGAATCCTCCTCAGGTTTTAAAGATCAACAATGCTTTTGCCTTGGAAATGCCTTTTAATTTAAAGATAGGAGAACATACTTTGTTCGGAGTGATAGACAGGATAGATGAGGCAGAGTCCGGAGTGGTTATCATTGATTACAAAACAGGGAGCGCAAAAGAGAAATTAGATTCAGACGATAAGGAACAGTTGTTAATTTATCAGATAGCGGCTGAGGAGATTTTTAAATTAAAGCCCCGTGAATTGGTTTACTATTATTTAAATGAAGGAAAGAAAGCATCTTTCCTTGGGAGCGAGAAAGAGATAGCCGAACTCAAAGAAAAGATAGTACGGGAGATAGAAGAGATAAAGAGCAGTAACTTTAAGGCGACTCCTGGTAGACAGTGCGCTTTTTGTGATTTCAGAGATATATGTGATTTTGCGGAAAGATAAGGAGATTTTTTAAAACCCTGGCAGAGGGTTTTTTAGTTTGACTTTTTTGCGAAAACGAATAATATGAAATCACAATTTCAGAGGGAGGTAAACGAAATGTCAGATACAGAAGGGTCCCAAGAAGAGAAGGGGCATATTACGCCTGGAGAAGAGGTAGAAGAGGCGAGGAAAACGGAGACTTGCAGCACATTCGGAAACCGTTGCACTATTTGCGGGGCATACTTCGCGTCGCTGCAAGACACTGTCTGTGGTTCAGGCCACATTATCGGCGCTCAGTACTTTAGGAGGTAATCTTAGGTCATCCGAGAATGTTAGGACTAAGGACGTTGGCTGGCAGTCAACGTCCCTTTTTTATGTCATATAATCTATGAGTAAAGAGTCAAACTTATTGGTTTAGATCTCCCCTGTGGAGCTGATAAAAATCGCCACAGAGGCGGTTTTTTGGTAGAGTGAACCCATGGAACCTCTAGCTTCAAAAATCAGGCCAAAGACCTTGAAAGAATTTGAGGGACAGGATCATCTGGTCGGGGAAGGAAAACCTTTGAATATTGCCATAAAGCAGAAGCATCTGTTTTCTTTTATTCTTTGGGGACCGCCGGGTTCCGGCAAAACAACTTTGGGCAAGATATATGCCAACAGTTTAAATGCCAAGCTTTATGAGTTATCTGCCGTTTCTGCCGGCAAGGCTGATATTAAGAAAATTGTTGATGAAGATACCAAGAAATATCCCAAGGTTTTATTTCTAGATGAAATCCACCGTTTTAACAAATCCCAGCAGGACTATCTCCTCCCTTTCGTGGAGAGAGGGGAAATAACTCTTATTGGGGCTACCACTGAAAACCCCAGCTTTGAGGTGATCCCGCCTCTGCTTTCCCGCTGCCGAGTTTTTGTCTTGAATGAGCTTTCTGATAAAGATATGGAAGCCATTATTAAAAGAACCGGGTTTGAGATGGATAAGAAAGCCAGGGATTGGCTCATTAATATGGCAAACGGAGATGCCAGGCAGGCCATTACCATGCTTGAGAACACATATGAGCTTTATAAGAAAATCACCATAGACAGCTTAAAGAATACTTTGCAGTCAAAATTTTTGAGGTATGACAAGGCCGGGGAAGAGCACTATAATACCATTTCAGCTTTCATTAAAAGTATGAGAGCCAGCCAGCCTGACGCCGCCCTTTATTATTTAGCCAGGATGATAGATTCAGGAGAGGATCCAAAGTTCATAGCCAGGAGAATGGTCATCTTCGCTTCAGAAGATATCGGTTTGGCCCAGCCCACGGCTTTAGTGGTGGCTAACGACGTATTCAGGGCAGTGGAAACAATTGGCCTGCCTGAGTGCGGCATTAACCTGGCCCACGGAGTAGCTTATTTATGCCAATGCAAGAAAAACAGAAGCGCCTATAACGCATATATGGCTGCCTCAGAAGACGTAAAGAAACACGGCAACCTGCCCGTTCCTTTTGTAATCAGGAATCCGGAAACAAAGCTTATGAAAGAATTGGGATACGGAGAAGGATATGAAAAATATACCAAAGAAGATTTTCTCCCTAATAAATTAAAAGGAAAGAAATATTTGAAATAATATTATGGAATTGCCTATTGATAAAATATTTTCAGTCTCGGAGTTCATCTCCTTGCTTAACATCGGATTGAAGAGCTCGAAAGCCAAGATCGTCGGAGAAGTCGGGGAAGCCAAAGCAGGTCCGACCGGCCATGTCTATTTCACTTTAAAGGATGAGAAGGATCAGAGCATGATGAGCTGCATAATTTGGAAATCAAGATATCAGTTATATGGAGTAAAACTGCAGGAAGGGATGAAAATTATGGCTTCGGGCTACCCTGAGATATATCCTCCTTCAGGAAGATTATCGTTTATAGCTGAGACTATTGAGCTGGCCGGGGAAGGAGAATTGAAGAAGCAATACGACGAGCTTAAGAAAAAACTGGAAAAAGAAGGAGTTTTCGCGGAGGAAAGGAAAAGGCCTATCCCCAGATATCCTCAGAAGATAGGAGTCATAACTTCCAAGCAGGGAGCTGTCATAGCAGATTTCCTTAATAATATCGGTAAGTTCGGTTTTAAGATTAAAATGATAGATTCCCGGGTTGAGGGCCAGGAAGCGGTCAGGGATTTATTGGCTTCAATAAAGACATTCAGGAAAACAGATATAGAAGTCCTTGTCATAATCAGAGGAGGAGGATCTCTGGAATCTTTAATGCCTTTTAATAACGAATTGCTGGTCAGAGAGGTGTCAGGTTTTCCGGTTCCTGTCATAGCCGGTATAGGACACGATAAAGACGAGCCTTTGGTGGCTTTGGCAGCAGATGCTTCAGAATCCACTCCTACTGCCGTTGCCAATCTGCTTAACGAATCCTGGGAACAAACCTTACTGCTTTTGGAAAGATATGAAAGGGATATCATTGGGCGTTATGAAACGATATTCGATAATTACAAAGAGATTGAAAATGAATTAAGGATTTCTCTCAGTAATTTTAAAAACGCTCTATTAAATGCTAAAATCAGCTTGAGGGATTCTTTGAATAAATCTTTTTTCGGGTTTGGGATTCTGCTGTCTAAAGTTAATCAAAAGGTTGTTCAGGCAGAGAAAGCTATTTTTCTTAATAATCCTGAACGCCAGCTTCGTCTGGGATACAGTATCGCCAGGTGTAACGGGAAGATAATTAGAAAGACAGGGGATGTTAAGATCGGTGAAAATATGGACGTCAGGGTTTTGGACGGCGTAATCTCTTCTGAGGTTAAAAACATTAAAAAACAATAAAGCTATGGTTAAAGATAAATCAGATTCAAAAAATTTAAACAGCAATCTTAAAAAGCTTTCTGAGATTACCGAGTGGTTTGATAATCAGGAGGAGATTGACGTTGAAGAGGGATTAAAGAAAGTGAAGGAAGCGGTTTTTTTGATTAAGGAGAGCAAGGGACGTTTGAAAGAGATTGAAAACGAGTTTGAGGAGATAAAGAAGGAGATAGAGCCGGAAGAAGAATAGAAATATTGCTGGAATTGTAAATCGCCTCCTTGGGGCGGTTTTTAATTAGGCGGTTGATTTCTTTCTGATGGTTTGGTAGATAGAAGTATAGCGTATCTTATAGGAGGTTATGCTATGGATGGATCTGATGGTCTTCGACTTGGGTCAATAGTTTTAATTGTCGCCATAATCATACTCGCTGTGTCCATCTTCGGTATTGTAGCGATTATAAACGGTTGGAAAGTATTTTAACAATGACGTTTTCGTAGCGATTCCCGGGCTGTTGCAAAGTCCCGGGTTTTTTATTTTACCACCTTCCTAGATAGGTGATTTTGTGTTAACATTAACGCGCGGGATATTATGGAAAAATATTCAGACCAGCAATTAATATCTTTATATCTTAAGGGTGATGAAAAATCACTTGAGGTTTTGATTAAGCGTTATCTGAAACAGATATACGGTTTTACATATAAATATGTTAAGGATCCCCAGAATGCAGAAGATATAACTCAGGAAGTATTCGTAAAAGTCTGGAAAAATATCAGGAGATTCAACAAACAGAAAGATTTTAAACCCTGGATTTATACTATTGCTAGAAATGCTTCCCTGGATTTTCTTAAAAAGAAAAGACCCGTTCTTTTCTCTGAGCTTGAGAACGGCAAGGATTTTGCTGATAATATTAGAGACAAATCTCTGTTGCCGGATAAATTGGCAGAACAGCTGGATATTAATAAAGTGCTCATGTCAGAGATGGATAAACTATCCGTTAAATATCGTTTGGTTTTATCAATGTATTACAAGGATTGTTTCAATTTCAGGGAAATATCAAAGATCTTAGGAGAATCTATAAACACGGTGAAAAGCCGTCACAGAAGAGGATTACTCCTTTTAAGGCAATTTGTCTCGAAGTCTTAACGCACCAAAACATAGGCCCCAGTCGTATTAGTAACAGGGACTTATGCGTAAAGAATATAAAAAATCAGACCATTTTAGTCCCGCAGAACCTTCGGCGGGTCTTTTTGATAGGATAATCCTGGCTATAAAAAAAGAGCAGGAACTGCAGAATAAAAGAAGATTACTTTTCAGTTTCTTCTCTCTTTTGATCGTTTCGATTTCGGCCGTGCCTTTTTCCTGGACCATTCTTGCAGAGCAGGTAAGAAGCTCGGGTATTCTCTATTTCGTTTCAGCTGCTTTAAACAACCTTTCCAATTTTATGATTTTTGGAAAGGATTTTGGTTTGGCCCTTCTCGAATCCCTGCCTATTGCCGGCATAATCTTTTTTACACTCAATATCATACTGGCTGTTTTCACTCTAAGATTATTCCTTTATAAGAAACAGTTTTTATTCAAATACTTGGGTCATAATTTAAAAACAGCTTAAATAATTAATTTAATAAAAAACCATGGAAGAAAACAATCAAAACAAAACGTTGAATAAAGACACCTTAAAATGGGTCATCGTCGGTTTGGCTTGCTTCATAATCCTAGTCCTGGCTTTTGGTTCGGGAGTTTGGATAGGTACAAGGAAGGCGGAGTTTTCCTACCGCTGGGCAGAAAGCTATCACCAGAATTTCGGCGGGCCCAGACAGGGATTCGTTGTCGGCTGGAGAGAATTTCCGGCAGGAGATCTTATCGAAGGACACGGTTCTTTCGGAGAGATAATAAAGATAGACGATAACAGTCTCGTTGTTAAGGGTCGTGATAATACCGAAAATGTAATACTGCTGAAAGATGATACTGTTATTGAAAAACTCAGGGAGCAGATAAAACCCGGAGATTTGAAGACGGGTGATTTTATCGTTGTTATTGGTTCTCCCAACGATTCGGGTCAGATTGAGGCGAAACTTATCAGGGTTATGCCGGCTCCGCCAATGTCGTTTCTACCTCCTAATTTAAATAACACGCCTAATAAATAATATGTTGCATAAATTTTTTAAAAAGATAGTCCAACATAAAGTAATTGCGGGTATAGTTATCCTATCTCTAATAGGAATAGGAATTTTCAGCTATAAAAAGCTGTCCAATAACAGTGGCGCAACCCGTTATATCGTAGCTACGGTTGAAAAAGGAACTATTACTTCTTCGGTTTCTGGCAGCGGTCAGGTTTCGGCTTTGAATCAAATAGATCTGAAAGCCAAAGCCTCAGGAGAAATTATTTATGCAAGAAAAGTAGACGGCGTGGAAATTAGTAAAGGGACTTTGCTGGCTCAAATAGATTCTGATGACGCCCAAAAATCAATAAGGGATGCTGAATCGAGTTTGGAAAACGCCAAGCTTGCTTTGGAAAAATTAAAAGGACCGGAAGGCCTTGCTGTTCCTAAAAACAAACAGGCGGCCATGGATGATTTAGCCAAAGATTATGAAGACGGTTTTAATACGGTTTCAAATGTTTTTCTTGAACTGCCTTCCATTATGACAGGGCTTCAAAGCATGGTCTTTGGTTACAACCTTTCTCCCTCTCAATGGAATATAGATTATTACGCCAACGCTGCCGCAACGTATAACGAGAAAGCCTCCTTTCAATACAGAGATGACGCTTATGAAAAATATGTGGCAGCCAAGAAAGCCTACGATCAGAACTTTGAGGATTATAAATCTACCAACAGGTATTCGGGAACCGGTGCTATTGAGGATTTGATAAGCCAGACTTATGACACTGACAGATTAATAGCCGAAGCAATAAAGAGCATGAACAATCTCATTCAGTTTTATCAGGACGAGCTGACCGACCACAATATGACTCCCCAGACTTTGGCTTCGACCCATCTTTCCGCTCTCAGCGGTTACACCAGCAAGACTAACAGCCATCTCCTTAATTTACTGAACATCCAGAAAACGATTGAGGATGATAAGGATGCCATAGAAAACGCTGATCTGGATATAGAATCTCAGGAATTAGCAGTTCAACAAAAAGAGGATGCTTTGGCTGATGCGAAAGAGAAATTAGAAAACTACTTTGTTTATGCGCCTTTTACCGGAGTGGCTACGGAAATCAGCGTTAAAAAAGGAGACACGGTGTCTTCGGGTTCGTCTATCGCCACTTTTATGACCAAACAAAAAATAGCTGAGATTTCTTTAAACGAGGTAGATATCGCCAAGATAAAAGTTAATCAAAAGGTAAATCTCACCTTTGACGCTATCGAAGACTTGAACATTACGGGGGAAGTAGGGGAAATAGATGCCATAGGAACCGTCAGTCAAGGAGTTGTTACTTACACGGTCAAGATTGTTTTTGACACTCAGGATGACAGGGTGAAACCTGGTATGAGCGTTTCAGCGGTTATCATCACTGACACTAGGCAGGATGTTTTATTGGTCTCAAGCTCAGCCATAAAATCAACAAACGGAACTTCCTACGTGGAAGTTGTTGATGCTTCATCTCTGCCGAAAGAAACAAAGTCGGTCAGTGCCGTCGGAATAGTTTTAAAAACTCTTCCTAAACAGCAGCAGGTTACTGTCGGCTTGTCCGATGATACCAACACCGAGATAATAGAGGGACTAAAGGAAGGAGATATTGTAGTTTCCAGAACCGTAAGTTCTTCAACTAAAACCCAGCAAAGTACCAGTAACAATGTAGGTGGCGGAGGAGAAATGATGATGCTCCGTTAAAAATATGATTGAGTGCAAAGACATATCTAAAATATATAAAACCGGAGATGTAGGAACTCAGGTCTTAAAGAATATTTCTTTTTCCGTAAAAGACGGAGAGTTCTTGGCCATCATGGGGCCTTCAGGATCTGGTAAATCAACCTTAATGCACATATTGGGAGCTTTGGACACTCCGACCAGCGGAAAGTATTTTCTGGACGGCAAAGATGTTTCTCAGCTTTCAGACGACGAGCTGGCAGATATTAGAAAAGATAAAATCGGTTTTGTTTTTCAGTCGTTCAATCTTTTACCGAGAACTACGGTTTTGAGGAACGTAGTGATGCCTCTGATGTATGCTGGAGTTTCAAAAAAAGACAGAGAGGAGAGGGCGATAGAATCTTTGCTTAATTCCGGGCTGGATAAAGAGCATTTTAATCATCTTTCCAACCAGCTTTCCGGAGGCCAGATGCAGAGAGTGGCAATAGCCAGAGCTTTGGTCAATAATCCTTCTTTGATTCTGGCTGATGAACCTACCGGTAACCTGGATACAAAAACAGGAGAAATCGTTCTTGATACTTTCCAGTCTTTAAATCGTAAAAAGAACTCCACCATTATCCTTATCACTCACGAGAGATACGTGGCAGAACACGCTGACAGGATTATTCATATTCGGGATGGAGCTATTGTCGAAGACGAAAGGAATATTAAAAAAAGAGTTGTAAACGGCTTATGATTTTTTCTGATTTATTTAAAGAAACATATTCTGCTTTATTGGTAAACAAAGCCAGATCCGGGCTGACGGTTTTGGGAATTATAATCGGCATAGGTTCTGTTATTGCCATGGTTTCAATAGGCCAGGGAGCAACAGGCACAATTGAATCAAGCATTCAGTCTTTGGGCTCAAACTTAATTATGGTGACGCCTGGCGCCCAGAGAGGGACCGGGGTTCAGGTAAGTTCTGGCCGAGGCTCATCTCAGTCTCTGAATACATCTGATGCTGAAGCGATTATGAATGAAATGTATTATGTCCAGGCAGTGGCTCCTGAATTGTCTGGTCGTTATCAGGTTACCGCCAAAGGCACCAATACTAATACTCAGATAGTCGGGACAACTTCTGCTTATCCTTCTGTAAGAAACATAGAAGTTGAAATAGGGTCTTTTATTTCCGATCAGAATGTAACAGGTATCTCTAAAGTGGCGGTTCTAGGACCGACTACCAGAGACGATCTTTTTGGAGAGGATGTTGATGCCGTAGGCCAGACGATAAGAATTAAAGGAATGGAATTCAAGGTTATTGGCATAACAGAAGCGAAAGGAGGGTCTGGCTTTGGCAGTCAGGACGATATGATATATATCCCTTTGACTACCGCCCAGAAGCTTTTAGCCGGCAAGGATTATCTGACCACTATAAGCGTCCAGGCCGTCAGTCAGGAGTCAATGACTTTTTTACAGGAAGAGATTACTTCTCTGTTGCTGGCGCGCCATAATATTTCAGATCCGGAACTGGCTGATTTCAGCATTATGAATCAGGCGGACATAGTTGAAAGCGCTTCTTCAATAGCCGATACTTTATCATTATTATTGGGTTCAATAGCTGGCATTTCTTTAATAGTCGGAGGAATCGGAATTATGAATATGATGTTGACAACTGTAACAGAGAGGACAAGGGAAATAGGGTTGAGAAAAGCAGTGGGAGCCAAGAAAAGAGATATTAGCATACAGTTTCTGGCAGAAGCCGTACTCCTTACATTTATTGGAGGGGTTGTCGGGATTATTCTGGGCTGGCTGGTTTCGATTTTGATTTCTCAATTTGGAGACACGGCCACTAAAGTTTCTTCTTTTTCTGTTTTGTTGGCTTTTGGAGTTTCAGCTGTTATTGGTATTGCTTTTGGATATTATCCTGCCAGGAGAGCAGCCGGGTTGAATCCTATTGAAGCTTTACGTTATGAATAATTAAAAACAAAAAATCGTTGGTCGGACGATTTGTATAAAATAAATAAAAATTATACCTCTGGGGATAATTTCTCGCCAGAGGCACAAAATTATGAAAAAAACATTAATAATCGTTGGGGTATTAGTTCTGCTAGGAGCGGGGGCTTTCTTGGGAGGGATGAAATTCGGCGAAAGTAAGAAGTCAAATGCTGGATTTCCCCAAGGAGAATTTCAGAATATGCAGCAGGGAGCCGGAGCAGGTCTTACGGGTAGCGGGAAAAATGGGGGAGGTCTTGTTAACGGAGATATTCTTTCCAAAGACGATAAAAGCATCACCGTGAAATTACGTGACGGAGGATCTAAGATAGTTCTTTTTTCAGATACTACTGAAATCAGCAAATTCGTTAGCGGGACATCTGCTGATTTGGAAGTCGGCAAGACCGTAACCATAACCGGAAAAACAAACCAGGACGGAAGTGTTACCGCCCAGTCAATTCAATTAAAGCAGACAACATCTACTCAGCCGTAAATGTTTGCCAAAAGTAAAGTCTTCGGCGGT
>Ga0265297_10004976_pt1 | contig 20916 bp, 16 predicted proteins | sample Munlanlwell13791_FD_192502 | JGI IMG/M metagenome (GOLD analysis project Ga0265297, IMG submission 192502) | Leachate microbial communities from a municipal landfill in Southern Ontario, Canada - Leachate well 137-91 | ecosystem: Engineered > Solid waste > Landfill > Unclassified | place...
CTTCACTTAGCCAAATCTTTAATATCCTTATAAATATATTTTTCAATAATACTTTTTAAGTAAGTTTCTTTCAACTCTAAATTGTCAGTTAGGACTACTTGGGGATAAGAGCCATAAAGAACATATTCAGTATAGATATTTTTTAATTCCGAACAAATTAAATCAGAGTCAGAAGTTAAATCATATCTAAGTCCTTTAAAATCCAAAAACTCATAAAAACTTAATCCAAAGATTTCCAAATCAATAATCCGCCCAACCAATGAATCACTAAACTTAGACTTAATGGCAAAGCTGGACGAGCCAGAAACAATTAATTTAAAATCATCTTTATAATGATCATAAAACAATTTCAAAATACTGGTTGGATTATCTAAATATTGAACCTCATCGACGAACACAAAAGTTTTAGACTTTCTGCCACCTTGTCTATTTTTATTCTTTCTGCCATTAATATATTTTACAACCTCTTCCAACCCCTGATTGAATAAATTTAAAAACTCCTCTTGCTCTAAATCAAAATAAAAAATATCATCAATACCGCCCTCCTTAAGATAATCCATGGTCATTTTCATCAAAGTCGTCTTGCCGACTTGTCTGGCGCCATGAAGAACAATAATCTCCGGAATATTGATAAGTTTTATTATTTCATTAAATTTCTCTCTATTTTTATAATTATTCATATAATCATACTTTACATAATATTTAATAATTTGTAAAGTATACTTATTAAATTATTAAATATTATGTAAACTACGTTTAACTAATTATCTAAAATTAGCCAAATAATAAATAAACAAATAGTTCTAATCTAACACTACATCCCTAATTCTATTTTTATTCATTACAAATGTCTATTATTATATTATTTTAAACATTGACAATATATATCGACTTAATTAGGAATTTAATTAATCTTCAAATAATATCTGCAAAATATTTTTCCGTCTTCTTAAAATAAACAAAACCAACAAGAAGAAGGATAAAACAAACCGCTCCGGAAATACCCAAAAGCCCCCAATTAATCGGCGCTCCACCCAAAAGGGCTGATCTGGCCGCCTTTATAACGCCCGTCATGGGGTTGATAGCTAGAATCCAAGAATATTTGCCAGCAATAGAAGGTGGATAGATAACTGGGGTTAGAAACATGAGTATCTGAATAAAAAAAGGTAAGGCATAACGGACATCACGATATTTGACATTAACCGAAGCCAGTATTAATCCCCCGCCTAAAGCGGCGAAGAAACAAATTAACAATAATAATGGTAGGATTAAAAGACCAAGAAGATTTGGGACATAATGATAATAAAACATTAAACCAACGAGAATAATAGAAGCAATAAAAAAGTCTACAAATTTAACTAAAATAGTCGAAATAGGAAGTATTAAGCGCGGGAAATAAACTTTGGTAATAATACTCTGATTAGTAATTAATGAATTACTGGCGTCAGTTAAAGCCGTAGAAAAGAATTGCCAAACTAGTAAACCGACAAAAACAAAGATAGGATAAGGAATGCCATCTGAAGGCATTTTAGCCAATCCACCAAAAAAGACTGAGAACACTACCATGGTAAAAAAGGGCTGAAATAAAGCCCAGGAGACACCAATAGCGGTCTGTTTATACCGAACTTTGAGGTCACGCCAAGCAAAAAAGAACAATAACTCACGATATTGCCAAATTTCTTTAAAATCACCCCAACTAAGGGTCTTTTTAGGTCTAATAATTGTTACCATATCTGATATCATCATATCATAGCAAAAAACATATTTCAATTAAGAAAATGAATACTTTATACTGCATAATCTAAGCCAAAAACAATAAAAGACCCACCGAAGCGGGTCTTTTATTTATTTCAAACTAAATAGTAAAACTATTTAAGTTCACCAACGGTAATCTGACGTAAATTAGCATTAGTAATGCCCAAACCTAGATTTCTCATTACTGAGAAAGCATCAGCTGGACGACCTAAATAATGCATCTTTAAATCAACAGGATTAACGTAGTAAGCTCTACCATGGTCCTCCACTTTTAACAAGATACGACCAGACAATCGAGCTGGAGCCTTGCCATTTGTGAAAGTTGCCCAAGTCTTGTTGCTAACACCTAATGCTAAACCGCGCATTAAAGCGAAAGCGTCAGCTGGACGACCTAAATAATATTTAGAACCATTAATTGGGTTAACATACCAAGCCTGTCCTTTATCCTCAACTTGAAGCAAAATGCGACCGAATAAACGACGAGCTAAAGCACTATTAACATTTTTGACCAATGATTTTTCTAAAGCTACGAACACAGAAGAACCATGATCAGTAATCACTGGGACTACCACACCAGTTTCAGTGATAACACAAGCGCGACTAGAGTCTGCTTGCTGCGCAGCGGTTAAAGTACAACCGACTGGAGCTTGAGAGACAATAGCACGGGTTTGATAACCACTAACACAAGTTGCTGGATATTCTCCATAAACTACACTAGTACAGGTTGGGGCGCTAACTAAAATACCGCCTCCGCCTCCGCCTCCGCCGCCACTACCGCCACCAGTACCAGAAGTTTTTCCAGCAGCAAATGATGATAAGTGAGTAGTATCAAAGGAGCAAATACCGGAAGCCACTAAACAAGTAGCATCAGTATCAGATGGGCTTTCAACCCAAGAACCTCCAGCATCTTTACGATAAATCTTTAATGTCTGCCCATTATATTGTGATCCAACATTTACCGAAATAGTAATAGCCGGATTAACGGTTAAGCCTAATGAAGGCAAGCCGAATGACAATGAACTGGCTAAGTCAACATCATCTAAATCACTAGTATCAATGGTACCCGAAGCAGCTAAAGCACTAAAATTGCCAGCCGAATCAGCTGTAAATGTTGTTCCACTTGGAATAACAATAGTGGCCACACCACCACCGACATTCATAGTTACCTTATTTTGGAAAGCAACTTCTGTAGTGTTGGAAATATCATTACCGTCTGGGACCATCACACCGGCCTGGACTAATGATGACATAGATGATTCGGTTACACTATAACCATCAGTACTGTCATAAGTTACTCCAGTGGCCATATAACCATAACCGTAGCCATAGTCATCAGTCGATAAATCAGCTCCAGTTATTCGATAACCGGCAACAGTACCGCCATCAAAACCATAACCATAACCGAAACCATAGCCGTAACCATAACCCCAACCAGCAGCACCATCTTGACGAGCAAATTGGGCATAGATGTTAGGACCAAAGATTAGGCCGAAAACAGCAATAACCAAGACACCAAAAATGGCTCCTGATAATTTCTTCTCCGAAGAAATAAAACCTTTTATTTTGTTCATTCTTTTTAATGATAAATAATTACAAAATTACGTAGTTTTTATAATCATTTATTAAAACTTTAAACTTTTTTTATCCGACCTTTATAATTAATATTATACTCCCTTTAAGTCTCAAAAACAATAATTATAGCCAAGAGTTATGCACAGCCCTACTTACTTAAAATTTTACTCTTTTTACCATCCCTTTTAAGCTCTCTGACCTGAGTTAAAACGGTAATAACTAATAAATAATAAGCATAAATAGCGGAATTTTCAGCCATAAGATTCTGCTTAAAAATAAGCAGAAAAGGACAGGCAGCTAAAAATACAATCGCCGCTCCGGCTGCATAACGACTATCAATAATAAATAGGAAAGAAACAAGAGCATATAGCAAGACACCAAAATCTAAAACCCCAATCTCTTTAGTCAAAGAGAAGATCAAAATAATTACAATTAACATAATCTTTAACCAATCGTAACGACTCAACTTTGCTAAATGAGAAGATATAAATAAAAAATAGAGACGTAACTGCAGAAGGACCTGATGAGCAGAATTTTTAGTAAGGCGAACGGCCCCTAGATAAAATTTAAGATGAATAAAATTTTTAATGGAATAACTGATTTGTCGTCCTCGCAAAAATTGGAAATTGAATTTAAAAGTAAAGATGAAAAATAAACTAAAAAGAATAATAGAACCATGAAAAGCCGGCCAATAAAAAAATCCAGACCAAGTCTTTGAAAAATAAGAAACTAACAAAGAAAACAAATAAAAACCTAGGAAGTAAGGATAAAATTCCCTAACCCTTCCTTTAATCTCCGACTGTAAAACTTTAGAACTAATTTTTTTCGGCATACAATTTCCGTTTAGTCTTATTATATTTAAACCAAGCTAATAAAGATAGACCCAAGGAGGAACCACCGAATGTTAAACCCAAAGATAAAATAATCTCCGATAAATTATGATGAAATAAATTCAAAGAAATTATTTCACTAATAGCGGCGACAGACAAAATAATCAAGCTACGACGGCTAGATAACGCTAAAAAATAATTAGATAAAATAGTTACTAACGTTAAAGCCAACATCACTAAGGAAAAACCCGGTAAATACGGGGCCATTGATAAATATTTAGAACCAACGATTATTTTAATAATAAATTCTGGCCACAGAGAAATTATCAAATAGGCCGGAATAGCCAGGGCCGCTAACAAAGCAACTGATTTCCCTAAAACTATATAGGAACGCAGACTTTTATCCTCCTTCAAATTAGCAATGACCGGAAACATCACCAAGGGCACTGCCGCGCCCACAAAATAAATTATCCGACCAACGGTCAACAATGCTCCATAAAGACCAGCTTCCTCCGGGCTAAAAGATGACTTAACAAATAACATATCAAAATTATAGAAAAATTGAGTTAAGGCCATAAACCATAATACCAGCAAAGAATAACGCCAAAATTTTCTTAACCTTGGCTTAAAATCAATTGGGGCCTCGGGCAAATGAAGTTTTTTAATTTGATAAGAACTAACTAAGAAAGTTATCAATCCAGCCGATCCCAGAGCCCAGGCCGTCCCACTCAAACCAAAAGACCAAACAGCCACAAAAAGAATTATAAAACCCAAACGAGCCGAAGCATCCAAAAAACTAAGCGAAGCCATGGCCAAAAATTCCTGCCGACCGCTTAAAACCGCTCGATTAACAATAGACGGAAAAAGATATAAAAAATTTAAAGAAGCAATAATTAAAATATTATTTTCACTAATCTTAAAAAGCTCATTTAAGGGCTTAACAAAAATAACGATCAAAGAAAAAACAACTAGACCCAGCCAAAAAAAACGTCGTGAGGCGCGACGTCTCAGAGCCCCAATTTCTTCCGGCCTTTTAGCTGTTAGGCCTGAGACCTCCCTAATAAGTGTAGTATTAATAACTGCCGATAGGACACTAATAATCGCCATAAAAGAAAGCAGGGCCTGAAAATCACCGTAAGCGGCGACGGACAACCTGCGAGTCAAAATCGGATGAACCAAGTAATTCAAAAAAGCGCCGCCAAAATTAGCGACCGTTAAAAAGAATGTCCCCCGAACAAACTTATCTTTTAACAGTTCTTTAATATTTAGTTTCATAAACAAGCAATGTTTTAGTTTCCAGAATTAAATCAACATCAAACGAACTATTAAGCCAAAGATATGAAGTAAAATCCAATTCTTTGGCTAAAATAATATAACGAATAGGATCTCCAGCCAAAGCTGGTACTCCTCCCTGCCCTTTATTTTGGAGCCAATCACCAATTATCGCTCCATCAGCACTGCGACTATTATCATAAATACCACCCCATTCCATATTAGTACCGCTGATAACCGGGCAAGAAAAAAAAGTTCGAGCCGGGTTAACCATAATTTTTTTTGACCAATTAAAACTCATATATAGATGCCAAGGCAAGAAAAGAATGCGGTCGGAGCAATTTGAACCGTCAGATAACAAATTATCAACCTCATACCAATCACTGGGATATGGGATTGGCTTAGCCTGACAGTTAAAACCCCAAAATAATAATGGGGCTTGCATGACAATAATAAAAGCCAAAACCAAACCACTTACCAAACGATTATTAATTATTATTTTGACCTTAGATAGATAAAAAGAACCCAGGATCAAATAAAACAAATAGATTGGAATAATTGCCGCTACCCACTTCTGTGGTTCTCGCAAACCTTTGTAAAACGGCAAATGATTATAAAAAAATAAAGTTAGACCACTAGTTACCGGCGACTTAATACCAATAGCCAGAAAAATTGATAAAGCAAAAATAATCAGTAATCCGATACTCAAAAACTTATTTTTCTTGAGGCTTAAATAAACCCCATATAAAATAATTGGAATAATCAGAATAAAACCTCTTTGCCAACCGACAATATCGGTTAAGTCCGAATAACGAAGCTGATCTTTTCCCCAAAAACCAGACATTAATAAAACATTATTCAAAGTATCCCAACTATTATTACCGGCAGTTTGAAAAGCCACCAAATCCTGACTAGTTATTCCCTGCTCAACAAAGTCACCCAATTGCGAAGAATTAGTGGCTAAAGCCACCAACCAATTGGCATTTATGACTAGAATAATTAGAAGCGCCGACAGTGCCACCAACCAAAAATTCTTAATGCCACCATATTTTTTTGCCTTTTTCTTTTGAAAAAATAGCCCTATCAAAAATAATAAATAAAAAGGAACTAACAAAAAAATAAAATGGACCGAAAACATCAAAGCCAGAGCTGTGAAAATAGATGCAAAATAAATATTCTTCAAATCAAAACGATAAAACACTTTAAACAAATAAGAAACGACGAACAATAAAAAACCATAAGCAATTAAAACTCCAAACTGACCGTAGAGCGCCCGATCATAAACAAAAGGATTAAAAAAAGTAAACAAACTCAAAACGAATATCAAGCCAGAAGAAGCAGCTTTATCCCGACTATAGTATTCCAATATAGTTTTAACCAGTAATCGACCGCCCAATAAAATTAACAGTAAAACTCCGCTGATAAATATTTTTTCCAAGAAAGCAATGGAAAAAATAAAAGATAAACCTTTCAACATGATGTTGAACAAGAAAGATCTGTTAGCCCAATCTAAACTGATATTAGGCCCTAAAGTATAATCGGTAAAAAATAAATATCCCGGCGTCAGAAACCAAGGGATTATAATCAACGACAGAACAACAATATATCCCCAAGTAGAAGTTGACGATAAAGCAGTTTTCAACTTATTTAATAACTTCATCTATTTTATTTTTTTTATTTATAACTTTGCCAATTTGCTTTATGTGCTTTCTATTCCGTCTTCTTATCAAATCAAAGCCCAAATAGCCGAGACAGCCAATTAAAGTGATACTAGAAATAAATAATCCAACATACATTAATCTCTGAGGCCAAAATTCAACAACCAACTCCATATCATAGCTGCCATCACTGTTTTTAATACACTTAGAGCTATTAAAGCACGCCTTATCAGGATCAATTATCCAAGAATTAGCATAGCCATTTACCATAAAATGATTTTTATTATCATCGATTGGTTTTGTAAACCAAGTTTCATAAAAACTCCCTGAATCTAAATTATCATTTTGAATTGTGCCCTGAAAATTTTTAGAAATAAAATCAATCTTATATTTTTCATTATAATCTAAAACCTCTTTGTTATTTTCCCATTTAACGTGCTCAATATTTTTTTCTTTTAAGTCACCAAAAGAAGAAATATAACCAGAGTTAATAAAGTCATCGAACTCCTTATTACTCGCCTGATCATCCTCATTTCCATCGAGAATCTTATAATCAACAGCATGAAAATTAAGATAATTTTTTTGATAATTAACTAGATAGCTCCTCCAGCCATCGTGAAAGGAATCGGAAAAAACTAAGGGAAAACTTTTGCTAGCACCGTGAACAACAACTCTATATTTGACTGGATTAATTTTTTTAAATTCAATAATGGGAGTAACAACAATTTCCCTCCTTAATTTACTAGGATCAAATGCTTCCTCTTCGCCGGCTACCATTACATTTTTTTTATTAAAATATATAGCCGATCTAATATTATAAGTTTCCATCGACACAATATCCAACAACTTACTAAAATTTTGAGACGTGGTAATAATAAATTGTGGTATATATAAATGGGGAAGGAAAGAATTATTATTTATTTTATAAATATCTAAAACGCCATGATCTTTATCCGTAATCTGACTATATCTATTTGAATTTTTTATATTTTCTGAGAGTTCCAACAAACTTATTTCGCCAGATTCTGAATTTTTTTCTCTTATCAACTCGGGGATATCCCATCTTAGCATAAGATACTTTAAATTTAACACTTTACTAACATTCAAATTATTTTCCGAATTTTTTATAACCTCATATGATTCAGCACTATTAGAAGATAATTTTCTAAGATAAATCAATGGCTTATTAATAATTCTCCTTAACAAATCTTGTCCCGAATGACCATCTCCGCTCTCGCCATCTATTTTATAACTAGAGGTTCTAATTCCTGGAATATTTAAAATTGAAAAATCAACTTTTTTATAGTTCAATATGGCATGAATATTATTATAATCATTGCTTATAGACACTAAATTATCAAACATCAAACCTTCATTTTTTTCTACAAGAGCATCTCCAATAAACAATGGGATATTATAGATAATAATAAAACCAACAAAGAATCCAACCAAAGCATGGTAAAATCGCTTATTTTTTAATAAAGTAATTAAAACCATAACAGACAAAATAAAAATGATAATGCTTCCCAATTTATTATCTGGGTTTCTCAGAAGAGAGAAGAAGGGAAAGTAATTAAAGAGCCAATTAAAAACTTCACCGAATGGGGCCTGGGATCCTTTGGCTAAAAATAAAAACAACAAAAATAAAGAAAAAAATATCAAAGAAAACTTTTTTTTATCACCTTCAATTTTATCAAATAAATTATTTTTAAATAAAATTAGATAAAATACAAATAACAAAAATATAATTGATACCTTATTATAAAAAGGATAAAAAGAATGGAAGAATCTTCCGCTCCATTTAGCCGTAAAGGTCCACCAATTAAAAAATCTGATTTGATTTATAAACCCACCTCTTTGAAAAGATGAATAACTTGCAACAACTGAATTTAACTTGGAGCTATCTAAATATTCATAAACCAACGGAATAATAAAAAAAGAATTAGCCAATAAAGATATTACTATTAAAATTAAAGATTTTTTAATTATTGTTTTATATAATAAGGGATTATTTAATATAGAGTTAAGACACAATAACAATAATAAGAATAATAAAAAAGAATAAAACCAAGGTATTGCAGAAAAACACAAAAAACCTATTAAAGTGTAAAATATAATAAACCTACTTTTTATTATTTTATCTTCTTGAAAATATCTATGAACGGTATAAAACAATAATGGTAAAAAAGAATAAAATAGGAAAACATTGTCAAAAATACCAAGTCCAGTATGCAACAATATAGTATAATACAGATTAAATGCATAAAAAAATGAAGCCACCAATGATGGAACGATAATCTTTTTAGAATCAATGTTTTTAAATAAATTTTTTCCTAGCTTATATAACGCAAACCAAGAAAAATACCAAGTCATCGAATAAGTTAAAAATATAAAAATCAACTGAATAGTTTTTATGCTCAATCCGATCCAAAATAAAAATAAATACATGAGATGAGAAAACCATCCCAACACCGAAACCTGCATTATTGGGATTCCAGTCGATTCAGAAGACCATGAAAAAAAACCATTGTTCTTAGCATCTTGAATTGACATTAATAAGTAATGGTCATGATTATACAAGAAGTTTCCGCCAATCCGATAATTAAGTACAAAAACAAGACAAAGAGAAAACAATAATGGAATCCAAAATAATAATTTATTTTTTTTAAAATTTAAGTTTTCTTTTTTAATTATCATATCGCACACTCCTGATATTAACTTTTGTTTTTAACAGCAACGAAAAAAAATCTTCCCAGAAACTTGTCACCAAATAAAATCTCTAATAATTTTTCTATAAACAAAATTAATTTTGCATAATATTTATTTTTCGATAATTGATAAAAAATATCAGGCAACTTAGTAAAAGAAGTTATTTCGATAATATCAAAACCAATCATACCCAAAACGTCTCTTAATTCTTTTATAGTAGTCCTGTTTTGTTTGGTTTCATTTGTTAAAAAATACTTATTAAGACTGGTGATTGAATGCTTGTTAGGCATAGTAAAAACAAATAAACCATTATCATTTAATTTTTTTGATATTTTTTTTAATATTTCCATCCAATTACTCGAATATTTAAGGACTCTAACGGCTGAAATAAAATCGAACCCAAAATCAAAGGGAATCTCTTCCATCGATACATCGCACCGCTTAAGGCCTTTCACTTTATTTTCATTATGAAATTTGTTTTTACAAAAATCGATCATACTCTCAGCGTAATCTAATCCATAAATTTCTTCAGCACCATCAATCAAAATATAATTATTTAATATTCGTCCGTTTCCAACCCCAATATCCAAAACTTTTTTCTTTAAAGACTGTTTAAAGTATTTTTGAATAAAATCATTTTCTTTCTTACTTAACTCCGATAACAGACCATTTTTCCAACCTTCACTATATTTTTTGCCACAATCGTCCCAATAATTTTTCCAATTTTCTTTTTTTTCAATAATTTTTCTCATAATTTTTATCACTTATTTTTTAGATTATTTAATATTGACTCAAAATCAAAGTTTTTAACATTAATAAATTTACATTTTATAGTTAAATCATTTTTTATATTACAAATTTGTTGATAAATATAACCCGATAAGTTATTTTCAAATATATAAGATTTGACAAAAGAATTTTCAAAAAAAGACATAGACTTTAGAAAAAAAGCATCAAATAAGTTTTTTTCCGATACACTTTTATCTACAGTGGAGTTGACAACTATTAATAGATTATCTAGATTAATTGGATTATTTATTATATTGCAAGTATTTAGTAAATCGCTCAAAACTATATTTTTTCTACCACTTTTAAAAGAGCCACTAACCGAAAATTCCTTCGGAGCCGTCGGATAAATTACTTGGCTCTTGACATCTAAGATTAAAATATCCTCAGATATATATTGGATTTTATCATCAATTAACATTTTTTTTAAAAAACTGGATTTACCATTAAAACTCGGCGACATAATGGCTACACTGTCATTATTATACAAAAAACAAGTTGAACCTCTAAAAATAATATATCCACTCAAAAAAAGCTCGAGCTCTATTAAATCTGCTATATTTCTCCCCGCCGGAAATATTCTACCTATTTCAAAGGGAATAAATGAACACATTCTATTAAAAATAAATTCATTTTTTGAGCGATTAAATCTAAGTTTTATGCCAGGAGGATGATTATAAAAAATATCTTTATTTTTTAAAAAATAACCATCTCTAAACTCATACCCAATAGGAATTTCTAGTTTGTTGTCGACGCCCACCGTATAATGGAATAAATTCTTTTTATCTAAAGAAGGATAAAAATCAAAATTGTCAGATAAATAAAAACCATTTAATTTTTTCAAATTTGTATCAATAGAAATTAAACCAGGCACTATATTTTTATACATAGTATTATTTATCTATTTTTTTATTCAGCAAAGACACTCTATCAAATATATTATTCCAATCAAAATTCTTTCCAAATTTAATTGCATTAATCTTATAAAAACTATAATTGCTTAAAATTTTCATAATTTTATCAGAAAAATCATCGGCGCTATAATCAGCAACCAGACCTGCATTATTTTTCATAATAGAACTGGCGATTGGAGGAACGCCGGTTATCACAATTGGCAAACCACAACCTAAATATATTTTGACCTTGCCAGGATCGGAATAATAACTAAAACTATTTTTATCTTCTGGATAATAAGGTGCAATAGCGACACCGCCAGTTAATAAAATTTTATCAACATCTTTCTGGTTTTCAATTCTACCTAACACATTAATGCAATAATCTAAATTGTTATCTGATATTTCTTTCTTTAAATAATCAATATCACCACCACCAACAATCCATAATTCAACGTCAAGCAGGCCAGATGCTAATAAAGATTTAACCAGAGGCACAAACAACTCACAACCCTTATTTTTTATAATACCACCAAAATATACGATTCTATGTTTATTAAAATTATTATAATCTGCTTCCCTGAATGATAAGGAATTATTACCAAATGGCACCTCCACAAATCTTACCCTATTTAGATTGATTTTACCATCCTTTTCCCGGCCTTCTAACATTTTTTTATTTAATGGCCAAACTTCATCGCTATAATAACAGGCGATCCGATCCAAAAAATAATAAAAATAATTAATCAGCCGATTAGAGAATCTGGTAGGAGTATAATCAATTACGACATAAACAACTTTTTTAACAAAACCAATCTTTCTCAAACATAAACCCACTAAAACTAATAAACAATTAGTCCCAACAAAAAGATCAGTATTTCTCGAATACCTAAGTCCATATAAAACTCCGTGAAACAAATCCTTAAAATAAGAGGTTATTTCAGGTTGACTAAATTTTATTAAAGATTCCTTTATTTTTTTTTGACCATCTCTATAAAATAATAGTCGTATAGATTTTAAAGATTCTTGTCCAAAAGGAAATCTGATGTGCAGGACCTCATTACCTCCTTGGCACAGCAAGTAATTAACTAGTTCCTCATCCCAATTACCCCGAAAAGAATTGTGACCATTATGAGAATAAACAACTATTTTTTTTTGCATATAACAATGTTAACTGGAGCAAAAGATGGAAAAAATCTAAATAATCTTTTAAATCTATACTCGTAACCAATGATTTTTACTATTTTAAAATTATTAAAATCCAACATTTCCCTCATGGCTCTATTGGTGATTCCTCTAATATGATGAAGCGGAACATTTTTAGAATTATTTAACTTACCAAAAATTCCAGCGCCAAAATTAGCCTTAACATTAGAAACCTCTAAAATATGAGGCTGAAAACCAAACAAAAGCTCAATCCTGGCATATACAGAGGCTAGATTTGGGAACGAAAAAATCAACAATCCATCATCCTTTAAATTATTAAAACAATTCTCTAATAACACATCAGTATTATCCACATGTTCTATTAATTCAAAAAATGTCACAACGTCAAATTTATTTTCAAGAATAAAACTATTTTCAACTGACATCACCAAAAAATTATCAATAAAATAGGGTTTTTTTATATTTAATTCTTGAATATCAATAACGTCGATGGAAGTAGATTTGATATTTTTATTTTCGAATACAACCTTTTCAAAATTAAATAAAATGCCACAACCAAGATTTAATATCTTCTGACCATTTTTTATATAATCCAAAACTATTTTATAAAAATTTCGACTCAAATTGTTATCGCCACCCTGAAAATTCATATTACTTTCTGTTAAATAGATAAACAACTCCGACCGCCCCTCTTAAAAAATACATACCGACAGCTAGGAATGGATGAGATAACAATTTTTTCCACTTTCCCTTTTCCAAAAAAATACCAAAATAACGATAATTAAAACCAAGTTGTTTTTTGATATCCTGATCATTATTGCCCCACTTCTCTATATAATTATTAAAACTCTTGGCATAATAACTCTTTTTGTTTAAATATTTTTTCAAATCAAACTCAGACTCATTATGGAAAATAACCGCATTATGATTATTAGGGTCAGCCCCTCTTTCTTTGATAAAATCAAAAAAGTACCAATCTCTATTCAAAACTAAATCTTGTTTGCAATCACCCAATAGCCTTATATTATCTCTTCCAATCTTTTTATCTATATCCCAATCCTCCGGACCACTCATATTAACATCAAATCCACCAACCGCAACAAATTTATCTTTTCTAAAAAATCGAGCGCCATCGACAACCGTTCCATCATAAAAATTTCTTTCAAATCTTCGACACTTAGAAAAAAAATGCTTCCCCAAAACAATTTCCGAAATCCATAAAGCAAAAACATTTTCAATCTCAATTCTTTGAACACAACAATCTATTAAATTAAAGGACAAGATCATATCAGCATCAACAAACATCACATATTCACCACTACTTTTATCAATCATCCCATAATTTCTTTGAGCGCTCCTTTCTGGCCCTTGATCATAGACATTATTGGTAAATTTCAATGCTATCTCCTTGGTCCTATCACTAGAAAAATTATCTACTACAATTATCTCAATGTTTTTATAAGATTGTTCCAGTATTGATTTAATACAATTTTCAATATTTTTTTCTTCATTTTTAGTAGTAATTACTACCGAAACCAATGGGTTCATATTTTACTTCTTAAAATCCATTAAATGGCCAAAAACCTTTAAGCCGGCTCGACCCAAAAATTTAATATCAGCAAAACTTCTAATAGATTTAATTTTATTAAAAACAAATTTAGGGGTGATAAACGCCTTATATAAACCCTGGGTTAAGTCTTTAACCTGTTCAGTCGTTAAAGGACATTTCATTACCTGTTCTCTTTGATCGAAACGATCATAGTCAGTAAAATTTAATAAATCATTATTTTGACAATACTGATATAGCGGAGTTCCAGGATAAGGAATCAAAACAGTGGCCTGAAGGGTGTTAACATAATTTTTCTTAAATAAATCCTTAGCTAAATCAACAGTCCTTTTAGCCTCCTCATAACTCTCCCAAGGATAACCGATCATGGCCGTGATATGAGGCTCTAAACCAGCCTCTTTACACATCTTTAATCCTGGCTCTATTTCGGCCACCCGCAGATTCTTATCAATTTCATCCAAAGTTTTTTGATTAGCCGACTCTAAGCCGAAAAGAATAAAACGAAATCCGGCCCGCTTCATTAATTTCCAAATTTCCGGATCACTGATACCATTAATCCGCATATTACAACTCATCGTCACCTTCCGCTGGTAACCTCTTTCAATCATACCATTACAAAAATCTTCCAACCATTTTCCAATCGGTAGCGAGCCAGAGTCCTCCATAATTTCCTTTACCCCTAAATCAATTAAGTGGCCGACCTCATCTAATGCTAATTGAGCACTACGAGTTCGAAAATTACTGCCCGGAAAGAGCGTTGTCCAGGAACAGAAAGTACATCTTCCCCACCAGCAATCTCTCCCACTCATAATATAAGTTCCAGGAGTATATTTAAAATTACCATTCTTATAAGCATACATTTTCCACTTAGTTAGCTCACGATTAATTAGTGGCAAACTATTTAAATCATGTAGGTGATAATCTTGTTTTAAGCCGCTGTTCTTAAATTCACAGTTCTTGAATTCTCCTTCGTGCCAATTAATAATCTCATTCTTTCCCGATGAGTCCCACTCACCACCTAAACGAGAATGCCAACCAGATTCTAACTCCCCCTGACCGGATAAAAATTTAACCAAACTTAAAGCACCAAAATCATAATCACCACCAGACAAGACATAGTCAACTCGAGAATAGCGCAAACTCTCCTCCGGGTTAGCTGTAACATGATCCCCTACCAAGGCGATGGTAAGCGGCCAATCAGCTTTTTCTTTCAACTCGTTAATTATCCGCCAATGACGCTTAATTACCGGAGTTTTGGTTTCAATAATCATTAAATCAGGTCGAATTAAAAAAAATCTCTCCAGCCACTTATCATAACTTAAACCCTCTGCAATAGCATCATCCCAAAATACTTCCTCACCATTCTGCTCCAACAGAGAAGCCATATAGGCCGGGATAACCGGATAAATATAAGTTGGACTATTAAACCACTGAAATTGGCGATTTTGACCTAAAAGCGGAATTCCCTTCTCAGAAATTAATGGTGGATAAGAAATAAAAATTTTCATCGTATTATCGTAATTTACTTTTTAAATTATTCACAAAAACAAAACCCTTTAAAAAATTAAAACCATAAACCAAATGGGTCAAAAAGATATAATAGGCGGCATTAATAGCAATTAAACTATTTTTCTCATAGCGCCTAATATCAAACATGGCCCTAATCAAGGCCAGGCCGTAAATTATCCAACCCAATAAATACAATTTTAAAACAATTTGATTAAAAAATCCAATCAGGCCACCAATAATAACAAATAATAAAAAAATACTGGGAATAAAATACTTTAGCCTCAATGATGTCTCGGGATATTTCTTAGCAAAAAATCCACGATGAAGACCATAGCCACCAACTTGTTTAAGATGTTTGGCTAAACCGGCACGGCGGTGATGATAAACTAAAAGGGCGGGATCATAAAGAATGCTATCAGGATACCTTTTAATTAAATCTAGACATAATTTAGTGTCTTCTCCCGGCCAAAACTGACTGTCAAAGCCATTCAGCTCCGCAAATATTTCTCGGCGCATCGAAAAATTAACGCTAGGCCAATCATCAACCATTTTTTTCTGACCGATTGGAGCATACCGTTCTGGACTTCCACCTGAAAGCGAACTCAAGAATACAGCCCCAGAAACTTTTTGCCAGAAGCTATCACCGACCGGAGTGATCGCTGGGCCCCCGACCGCCTTCACATTATTATTTAAAAAATCATTATCTAAAATTTCCAAAAAATTATTTTCAGGATAAGCATCATCATCAATAAAAACTAAAATCTCACCCAAAGCGTCTTTAATCGCCAAACTTCTTTTACTAGCCGGGCCAACATGGCCCGTGGCAATTTGCCGAGTCTTGAAAGCGGAAAAACTGGGATCAATCTGGTCCGGATAAATAATTATTTCATAATCATCCCGACTAATAGCCAGTATCTTAGGAACAGCTTCGCGGATATAATCATTAATGGCTTTAACTGGGATAATAAAACTAAACTTAATCATGTTATTTATTTTTATCCTTCTCTTCTCGCACAATATAGAGCGGACGATCTAAAACTTCTTTATGAATATGGGCAATATAAAGAGCTACCAGGCCCAAAGAACTAAGAATCATACCGACCAGAAAAGTAATTAGAAAAGCTAATTGCGCCGGACCAGAAAAGCTGGAAGCAAAAGACCAATTAAAAAGATATTTACCAATAATAATATAAAAACCAAAGGGACCGGCCGTCAGAACAATAAACAGACCTAAATAACCGGCTAATTGCAAAGGAAAAAGACTAAGAGAAACAAAACTATTCATCGCTAATCTGACTAATTTCACAAAACTATAACCAGCCTGACCATTAGCTCTTTCATTGGCTTCAAAATAGATAAAATCACGCTTAAATCCCAACCAATTGATTAAAGCTCGAGTCATTCGATTCTTTTCCGTCAAACCGTTAAAAGCATTAATCACTTCCCTGTTAACTAAACGAAAATCAGTTTCATTGGGAATAATATCAACCTTAGATATTCGACTAATAATTTTATGAAACAAAAATGATCCAGAATTTTTAATAAACCCGGCCTTTCTATTCTTTCTTCTAATCCCCACCACCACTTCAGCTCCCTGCTCCCATTTTTCAATAAAAGCTGGGATTAACTCCATGGGATGTTGAAAGTCAGCATCAATCATAATGGCCGCTTCACCTCGAACTTGATTAAGGCCGGCACTAAGGGCTGGTTCTTTGCCAAAATTACGAGAAAACTGCAGAACCCGAACATTATCACTCTTAATCTTATCAAGCTCTAAAACTGAAGAATCACGACTACCATCATCAACAAAAATCATCTCCCAAACATATTTAGATTCTAAATTAGATAAAACTCCTTTGAGGGCTACAAAAAAACTCGGAATATTTTCCGCTTCGTTATAAATCGGGATGATAATTGATATTAAAGGCTTATTTTCCATATTAATTAATACCCTCATATTATCACGGGTTAGAATAAAATTCAACATGATTGACCTATTACAAAAAATCTGTCAGCAACGACAGATTTTTGATAAATTTCACACAATAATTATTTACGATAGATATTAGAATCTACTGGCAAACCAGTAAAAATTGTTCTTGAAGAATCAGAAAAGAGATTAATTAATCTGACAATAAAATGAGGCGAGGAAGAATTACCGCCAAAACCATCAATTTTAACCATAAAAGTTGTAGAACTTTGTGATTCAACCATTATTGGGCTCGAAAAAGTTAATAAGTTAGAAGAATCATTAACTAAATTTTTCTTAGCTAATAAATTATTTTGACTATCAAATACAGATAGATAAGTTTGATTATAATAATTAATACCCGAGGTTACATCTAAAATATTTTCAATTGTAAACCCGCTAACTAGACCAGAAGAACTGGTGGAATTATTAAATAATTTAAATGAAATCTCAGTTGAAATTCCAGATTCAATAGTAAAATAAGGTTGATTGTTAGCAGAAATATTAATACTAAAATTAGGATTACAAGATTGAACTAGAATTGGATTACCGCCCCCACAGCCATCCGGACCAGAGGTTCTAACAGTTCTAGTCTGAAGACCTAAAGCACTGCAAGCAGACCAGTCACTGTACGTCCACATATCGCAAATAGCGGGAGTATATACACAACTTCGTGAAACGACAGGAGAAGGAGTGTCGACATTAACACAATCAAACGACAAATTACAAATACGATTATTTACCCCGGACGGAGAACAATCACTCCAATCGCCACAGGTCCAAGAATCAACTATACAAGAGTTAAGGGATGGCTCATTATATTGAGATAAAATTGAAATTTTACTTAAATCATTATTAGTTATACCTAAACCTAATTTTCTCATAGCCTCCAACATATCAACGGGTCGACCTAAATAATATTTTTTATAATCTACTGGACTAATATACCAAGCCTCGCCTCGATTCTCAACCTGAATAAATATTTTACCAGCTATTTTTTTAGCAAAAAACAAATCAATATCTTTCTCACCCAAAACAGCGACTCGATTTAAATTAGTGTTAGTAATACCAATCCCAAAATCTCGCACCACCTTCAAAGCATTCTCCGGGGATCCCAAATAAGCCCTCCCGAAAGTAACCGGATCGACATACCAGGCCTTACCCTTATCTTCCACCTGAAGAAGAATTCGACCGGATAAGTCATTGACCGCCGCTCGACTAGAATTTACTCCAATAACCAAGAAAGAAAAAACAATTAATAAAAAACTATAAAATCTAACTTTTTTAAAAATAATCATATTGTTATAATATTAATAATTAATAATATTATAACAAAAAGATTAAACAAAAACAAACAGAGCCCCAAATTGGGGCTCTGTTTTAGAAACTGACTAAAAACGATATCTAGATATTATTTAGATAAAGTCTGAGAGTCAGTTGGGATCAATTTAACTAACCATTCATTGTTCCAATCATTTGAAGTAGCAGCCTCATCATGAGTTGGAGTTGAAGGATCACCAGCCTGATCAGACCATACTAAAGTAGCGGCAGTGCCAGCAACTGTTGTGTAGTCATTAGAAGCAGCGTAAGCAGAAACGCCAGTAGAGAAAGTAGTACTTACACTTTCACCATTGACGATAGATCCACCGACAGAAGCCTTAATCAAGTAGTTCTTAGTTCCACTGATTGACTGTTCGCTAGTAGCTACGAAGGTGATTAAACCATCAGCAGCAGCACCAGCAGTTTGCATTGTTCCAGTAACATTAGCCAAAGTGATAACACCAGGGATCAAAGTGTTTGTATCAGCATCGTAAAGACTTACAGAGCCAGTACCATTAGCTACAGCCGAAGCTAAAGCGATGGTTGGAGCAGAAGTCTTAGAAACATTGATAGCTAATTTCTTCCATCCGACAGTATTAGCGCCTGATGTAATGCTAAACTTAGAAATAGTCTGAGTACCAGCATTCAACAAAGTTGAAGGTAAAGCCAAAGGAGCAACGGTTGGAATGGATTTATAAACATAAATATCATTACCAGCTCTGTCAGCAGTACCGCTAGCATCTTCAACGCCTTGAGAGTTGTTAGCCTTGAAAGCATCAAGAGTAACAGCAATATCAGCGCCAGTATTACCAGCACCGAAACCAACAGTACCTAAGTTTCCAGTAACTGTTAATACCTTATAAGCATTAGCAGCAACCGGGACATTCAAACCACTAAAAGTAGCGCTAGTTCCGGAGACAGGAGCAGTTCCTAAGATATTAACACCATCTTTCAAAACAAGAGATGTAATATTAGAGGCTGCCGCAGCATTAGCAACTTTAACAACAACTTCGGTAACAACATAGTTATCATTAGTAGTTGTAAAACGGAAAGCGGCTAAATCCTTAGCTTGGCTACCAACTACGATCTGAGCTACAGGAGTAGTGGCGTCTAAAGCAGACACAATACTTCCAGTAGTAGCAGTAATAGTTTGACCAGCTAAAACACTGCCACTATTAGTAGTAACAGTTTGTGAAGAGCCTGCGGTAGTACCAGAAACTAATAAATTAGAAATCATAGTATCATTGCCACCAGCAACTGTGAAGGTGCCAATATTACCCCAAACTTCAATCACCAAATTACCATTCTTAGCCAAAGGCTCAGAAACTGACCAAGTATTGTCAGTAGCTACAACTGTTGATTTAACAGTAGTTGTCTTTGAACCGTATTTCAAGTAAACATCACTTAATTTGTTTACTAAGAAAGCATCACCAGCAGTAAAATCAACTGCAAATGAATTAACAGTAACGTCTTCAATGCTATTGCCAGTTAAGGTAAATGCACCTAATTTATAAGCAGTATTAGGAATAACTACATTTTGATTACCATAAGTGGTTTGTTTAGCCAAAGAAATAGAACCAGTTTGAACAGTCAAAGTGTTGCCATCAACGTCAGCTGATGGAACGTTAATATAACCTAAAGATGACTGTCTTTGAGCACCGTTAGTATACATGATTAAATCAGCTACAAAAGTATCGGTAGCAGAAACATCATTTGTACCATCGTTGTCAAACATATCAGCTTTGATTTCAACAGTCACTGGAGTACCAGGAGTGATGATCAAAGATGAACCCAAACTATAAGTAGTTCCGGTAGTGTCTTTTACTAAATCAGCAGTAGAACCAATTTGAACACCATTAGCATAAATGGCACCATTTCTTAATTTGCCGATAGAGGCATCATTAGAAGT
>Ga0265297_10004977_pt1 | contig 20915 bp, 14 predicted proteins | sample Munlanlwell13791_FD_192502 | JGI IMG/M metagenome (GOLD analysis project Ga0265297, IMG submission 192502) | Leachate microbial communities from a municipal landfill in Southern Ontario, Canada - Leachate well 137-91 | ecosystem: Engineered > Solid waste > Landfill > Unclassified | place...
GAAGCGTTCGTCTGCGACAACGGCACGGATGCGAAAGCGCAGCGAGGCGTATCGCAGTCGGTCGTGCTCAACCAGAAGACGGCCGCGCCAATCATTGCCGAGGCGTGGAGCAAAGCCGAGAACGTTGGCGGCTCGCGCGACAGCAACTATGCGCTGTATCTCGACCTCGTCTATGCCGACGGTGACCAACTCTGGGGACAGACGGCGCTGTTCAGCGCGGGCACGCACGATTGGGAAAAGCGACAGGTCATCGTCCTGCCGGCCAAACCGATCAAGAGTCTTTCGTTTCACATGTTGCTGCGGACACACACGGGCAAAGCGTGGTTCCGTGGCCCGACGCTGCGGCAGATCGCCGCGCCAGCTGGTTCCATGCTTTTCGACGGCGTGCCGGTGACGCTCGCCGCCAAAGTGCGCGAAGGCTTTCAGTTGCGCGACGTGGCGGCAGGATCGGATTTCCGCAACGAAGCCAAAGACCTCGGTTTGAAGCTGACGAGCAAACGCCAGCGCAAGGCCGGCGCAACCGTCATCGAGGCCGACCTCGCGGACACGACCGCCAGGGATCGCGCCATCACGCTGATTCATTCATCGCTGGTGGCGGGCGACGGCTGGCAATGGCTCGTGAACCCGCGCTCTGCGACGAATGCGGTCGCGCCCGGCGAATACATGAACGCTGCACGGTTCAATGCCGGCGCCAATGGCCGGTTGTCGTACTATCCGTTCGCGGCGATCGCGCGCGGCAGCGAGGGCCTGCTCGTCGGCATTGACGCAGGCTGGCCGGCGTTCTACCGCTGCGGTTTCAACGCCGCGTCGAGCGAGCTGTTCATCGCGTTTGACCTCGGCCTTGCGCCGGAGAAACCGTCAGCGCGCGTGCGGCTTGTGACAGCGAAGTTTGACGGCCGGCTTGGTTTCCGCGGCGCGCTCCAACGCTACTACGAAATCTTCCCCGACTATTTCCGATGCCGCACGCCGGAGCAGGGCGTCTGGATGCCGTTCCACAAGATCAGCAAGGTCGAGGGTTGGGAAGACTTTGGGTTCAAGTTCAAGGAAGGCAACGACGAGACCGCGTGGGACGACGCGCATGGCATCCTGACGTTCCGCTACACCGAGCCGATGACATGGTGGATGCGGATGTCGAAGGAAATGCCGCGCACGATGGAGGCGGCGATCGCGGAGGCCCAACGGCTCGCCGACGCCGGCCAGCCAACGGCGAAAGCCTTGTTCACATCCGGCTACCACGACGAGAACGGCCGCTTCGCCGCGCGACTGCTCGACACGCCGTGGTGCAATGGCGCGGTCTGGAGCATGAACTCGATGCCCGGCATCCAGGGCGATGTCACCGACTGGTCTCTCAAATGGGGATCGGCGGTGCGTGAGAAGGTTTACGGCCCGAATCGCAAAGGCGACCTCGACGGCGAATACATAGACTCCAGCGAAGGCTACGTCACCGACGAACTCGACTTCCGCCGCGAGCACTTTGCCGCCGCGCGGCTGCCGCTGACGTTTTCGCCGGACAGCCGCAAGCCGGCGATTTTCCGCGGCTGCATCATTGGCGAATACAATCGCCAGATGGCCGAGGACGTTCACGCGATGGGCAAGCTGATGATGGCCAACAGCACGCCCATCCGCCTCTGCTGGCTCGCGCCGTGGCTCGACGTGATGGGCACCGAGACGGATTGGAACCCGCCCGGCCAGCGCGGCGTGAAACGCTCCGAAGCCACGGCACACATCTGGCGGCCGATGAGCGACGCCGACCTGCTCTATCGCCGCGCGATGTGCGGGCCGAAGCCGTATTGTTTCCTGATGAACACGCACTTCCCCGCGTGGCCCGTCGAACTGACGGAGAAGTTCATGAAGCGCAGTCTCGCCTACGGCATGTTCCCCGGCTTCTTCAGTGCCGACGCCTCCACCGGCCATTACTTCTCGCAGCCCGCGCTCTACAATCGCGACCGTCCGCTCTTCAAGAAATACATCCCGCTCTGCAAGCGCGTCGCCGAGGCCGGTTGGCAGCCGTTGACGCGCGCGCGCTCAAACCAGCCTCGCATCTACGTCGAGCGATTCGGCGAGAAACTGTTGACGGTCTTCCACGACGCGCCCGGCGCAACCACGCAGGAGCCGCTGCCGGTGACAATCACACTCGAAGGTTTGCGCGCCAAGTCCGCGCGCGAGTTGCTCAGCGGCCGGACACTTGCCATCCGCGACGGGCAGATCGAACTGAGCCTCGTGCCCGAAGACGTGGCAGTGCTGGAACTGGAGTGAGCCGCCGGCAAAAACGATTCGCGCGTCCGCCTCGTGAGAGACGGACGCGCGAGAATCGTTACCGGGCCGTGTTGAGATTCACCGGGAATGTGGGAGGGGCCTCAGCGCCCCGAGAGCGGTTGGAAAGTTGCTGGCTCGCCTGCGCGAAGTCGGGGCGCTGAGGCCCCTCCTACATTCAGAACGCCCGCGAGTTGACCGACTCTTCCAATCACACCACGCCGCTGCCGCTGGCGTCCGCAAAGCCGTTTACTTCTTCTTCGGCTTCTTGTCCCAACCTTGGGCTTTGATGAAGTTCGCGACTTCCACTTTCGGGCCGAAGTTCTCCGGCACGAAGTTCCACTTGGCCAGATACTTGAAAGCGCTGTCCACTTGGATCACTTCGTCCTTCTTCGAGCCAGCTTTGTCGGCGGGCAGTTGTTTCAAGGCCGCGGCGTATTGGCCGGCCATCTGCTCCACCTTCTGGAATGTCGCATCGTCCTTTTCATAAACGAGCGACTCGGCGAAGCGGAGCATTTGCTCGGCAGAGCCTTCGGGTTTGCAGGCAGCGTCCTTGCGGATCGAGGCGGCGATTTCCTTGCGCTTCGCAGCCGTCGCCTTGGCCGAAAGGGGGCCGCGGACACCGCCCTTGGCGGCAGCCGGGGGCAGCGGGCGATACCAGATGTTGCGGAAGCGGACGGGGTTGCCGTGGTCCTGCAGCTTCAGCGGGCCTTTGTCCGGCAACGGGCCGACTTTCGCGCGCGCCCTGTGGCCGGTGGGGCCTTCGATTTGCGTGCGGTCCTGCACGAGGATGCCATTGCAGTAGACGGTGACCCACCCGGGTTGGACGCATTTGTCGTCCTTGTAGACCGGCTTGTGGAAGGTGATGTCGATGTATTGGAACTCGCCCGGCGGGCGCAGCGCGTTAGCCAGCGGCGGGTTGACTCCATACATCGAACAGGCGTACCCGTCGGCATAGGTCTTATTCTGATAATTGTCGAGCACCTGAATCTCAACGCCGAGGAGGAAGATGCCGCTGTTGCCGCGGCCCTGGCTCTCACCCTCGGGCGGCGTCGGCGCGGCCCACTCGACGTGCAACTGGCAGTCCCCGAACTCCTCCTTCGTGCGGACATAGCCGGACTTCGGCACGCACTCCATGTTGCCGTTCCTGACGATCCACTTTGTCGGTTCGTTCGGGTTCTTGTCGGAGCACCACTTCGACAGGCACGCCTCCGTGCCGCCGAATAGGGCGATCGCGTCCGCCGGCGCCTTGGCTTTTTGCTCCAGTTCGCTCACCGGAAGAGGCGCGACCACTTTCGGCTGCGGGCGGTTCTGGTCGTGAATGCACCACGCGTGGCGGTCATCGGGCGGATCGCCGTAGAACGCATGTCCAGTGGAGCCACCCGCCGCGTATGCCGCCGTGGTGAGCGACAGAGCCGCGCCCATCGCAAAGAGAGCAAAGTCAAGTTTCATGACGCGCTGTTGTAAAGGGCGATGGCCCGGAGTGCAAGGCTCGTTTGCGCACTATCGCGCCTGGCTTTTTCCTGCCTGTGGGTATCGTCGCGGTCGGGGCCAAAGGCTGTCCCGGGGCCAACCGGTGGATTCATCTGCCGGTGCGCAAGAAGTGGCTGGCATAAAAATGGTGCGCACGGCAAATTTGGGCTTGCCGTTGCGGCGCAGCCGGGCATATTGCAACAACTCAAGGACATCATGAAAATTCCCATGCCAGTCAGCGCGGTGCTTGCCCAGAAAGGTCCGATGGTCGTCTCCATCCAATCGGACGTTACAGTTTTCGACGCCATCACCCTGATGTCGGAAAAAAACGTCGGCGCTTTGCCGGTGCTCGAAAAGGGCCGGTTGGTGGGGATGATATCCGAGCGCGACTATACGCGCAAAATCGCCCTCAAAGGCAAGTTGTCCAAGGAAACCTCGGTTCAGGAAATCATGTCCCGCCAGGTTAGCGTGGCCAAGCCCGACGACAGTATCGAAGAATGCATGCGGCTGATGACTGATAAGCATGTGCGCCATCTGCCGGTCATGGAGGGCGACAAAATGCTTGGCATCGTATCGATCGGCGACTTGGTGAAATGGATCATCTCGGTCCAGGCCGAGACCATCGAGCAACTTCAGAAATACATCGCCGGTTCCTACCCTGCCTGAGGCTGGGTGCTTTCACCTCTTTATTCCCACCCACTCGTCCGTCCGTCAATGATCATCGCCGTGCGGACCGTGCAGAATCGGCCTGAACTCCATTGTTGATGTGCGTCAACGCGCACTGCAGCACACGCGGCTAGAGTAGGCGCGTGAAACGGAAGATCATCGAGATAGACGAACAGAAGTGTAACGGCTGCGGTGACTGCATTCCCGCCTGCCCGGAGGGTGCCATCCAGCTCATTGATGGCAAGGCCAGACTCATCAGCGACCTCTGCTGCGACGGTTTGGGCGCGTGCCTCGGCCATTGTCCGCAAAACGCGATCACCATCGAGGAACGTGAGGCGATGCCCTACGACGAACGGCGGGTCATGGCCAACATCATCCGCCAGGGCCCCAACGTCATACGGGCCCACCTCGACCACCTTCGCGAACACGGCGAGAACGAATATCTCGCACAGGCTGTCGCCGTCCTTGAGGAGAACCGCATTGAGAACCCGTTTCAACAGGAGGATAGAACCATGCCCCAAACCGAACCCGTCACGCTTCATGCCCCAAGTCCCACGTCCGAAGTTGCACACTCTGCGCCCCACGCCCACGCTGGCTGTCCCGGCGCACGCTCGATGAACTTCTCCGTCCCGTCCGCCGCGGTTCCGGCCAGTGGCGACAACAGCGGCCATTGTCCCTCGCAACTCACGCATTGGCCGGTCCAGTTGCACCTCATCTCGCCCGCCGCGCCGCAATACCGCGGCAAGGACGTGCTGCTCGCCGCCGACTGCGTGGCCTACGCCTTGGCTGATTTCCACAAGAACCATCTCGCCGGGAGATCGCTCGCCATCGCCTGCCCGAAGCTCGACGGCGGTCAGGAAACCTACGTCGCCAAACTCCGCGCGCTCATTGACGACGCGAAGATCAACACGCTGACCGTGATGATCATGCAGGTGCCGTGCTGCATGGGCTTGTTGAACCTCGCCCGCACCGCCGCCGCCCAGGCGTCGCGCAAGGTCCCGATCAAGTGCGTCATCGTCGGCCTTCAGGGCGGAATTCTACAAGAAGAGTGGGTGTAGCGCGAACAGCCCGAATGGGGATCCCCACAAGCTCAAGGCCGCGCGAGCCTATTTCTCCTGCATGATTGTTACGCCATTCCAATCCGCAGGAGGCGGGACTTTTTCGTATGCCACACATCGCTCAACCAGCATCTGTGCGGGCTGGTCGTCCGGTCGGGTCTGAAGGACCGCCCGGAAACACTCTTCTGCCTTTGTCCATTCCCGGCGCAGATACGATTTCATCCCCTCCTCGCATAGCGAAACGAACGCGAGTTGGTCCTGTCCAGCCTGGTCCTTTTCGACAAGCAGTTCGTAGATCTTTGCCCCCGTGCTTTTTCCCTTTACGGCAACCATATCCACCGGACGGGCCACAAATTCATCCCGAACCCTGTCGTAGGTGGTTTCACTGATAAGTATCCTGGTGCCGTAGTGTTTGTTCAGGCCTTCCAGTCGGCTGGCCAGGTTGACGGTGTCGCCAAGGGCGGTGTAGCTCAGCCTGTCCTTGTATCCCATGTTGCCGACAATCGCGTCGCCGGTGTTGATGCCAATGCGCGTCACCAGCGCCGGGAATCCCGCTGCGGCAAAATCGGCGGAGATCTTGTCCACGCGTCGCTGGCATTGAATGGCGGCCCGACAAGCCAGCGCGGCGTGTTTTTCAACGGGAACCGGGGCGCCCCAGAACGCCATGATGGCATCGCCGATGTATTTGTCCACAGTGGCTTGATTGCCCAGCAGAGTGCTGGTCATGGCCTCGAAATAGACACCCATGTTCTGTGCAAGCACTTCGGGCGACAAGCCCTCGGCAATAGAAGTGAACCCCTTGATGTCCGAAAAGAACACACTCAGTTCTCGTTTCTGGGCGCTGAGCACCGCTTCCTTTCGCAGTTTGATCAGTTCCGCAACAAGCTCGGCGGGAACGTACTTCTTGAATGAACGCAGACCGCTTTTCATGTTCTCCAGGGCATTTTTCATCCGGATGACCTCCACGATCCTGGAACGAATGACCGGGCTGCCTCCCAGATCAAATGCCTGGATTCGGGACATGTCAGCCTCCAGCAACAACAGCGGTTTGCTGATCCGTCTGGCGAGGATGACACCCAGCGACACGGCCAGCGCGCAAACGGCCAGACAGATGATGAGAATCATCAGGAGGTAATACCGCTCGTAGTCGAAAACCTTCTGGGCCGTGATGTCCATGCCCAGCAGGGCTTCGAACTCCCCGTTCTTCTTGAAGATCGGCGCGTAGCCGGAAAGAAAAACTCCCCACCGGTCCTTGACGAACTGTTTTTCGACCCGCAAACCATATGGCGGCTGGAACGCCTCGCGCATCAAGCGCGACGCCTCTCCGTATTCATCGCCGATGCGGCTTGCCACTTTGGGATTCTCCTCGGCATCCACAACAAACACGATCCTGCCCCGCTTGTCCTTGCGCACGGTATAGGCAAACCGGATGTCCTTGGCCGTGTCGCGGATCTTCCGCAGATACTTCCGCATCTCCAGATAGGCTGCGGTGCTTTCATCGCCCTTCTCCTGCAATGTGGCATGAAGATCGCCATCGATTCTCAGCGCAGCAATCCCCACGGCGTCTGATAACCGATCCTGCACGCTCTGCCGCACGAAAGATCGGACACTGTAAAACGTGGTCACCCCCAACGTCACGGACGTCAGAATGGCGATGCCAGTAAGAGCTGTCCCCAAGCTGAAGGGAAGAGTTAACCAGCCAGTTTGTTTGTTGTCTTGGTCCAAGGGAGGACTCCATCGAATTCCGCGGGCATCGTAGCCGCGACCTTTGCGAAGACAAGCACGGAATCCCCTGTGACAAACCATCCAACACGTGGTGGCAGAATGGTGCGCCGTTTGCCTCCGAGTTTCGAGCATCTGAAGTGAGACACGACCCGTCCAGACCGATTCATGCGAGTTGCGCTTTCATCTGTTTGGCTTTATTGAAGAGGATTATGGAGTCGGTGGACGCAAAGAAGATGCCAGGGCAGCGTGAGACAGGCGGCGGCGCATTGTTGGTGGTTGTCGACAACGCGTTGGATCGCGAGCGGTTCGGCAGCCGATTGCGCGCGCAGGGATATGTGGTGACGGAAGCTGCTGGTGGCAATGAAGCGATGGGCATCCTGCAACGTGAACACGTTGACCTTGTCCTGCTCGATAACGCGATGCCGGAGATGAGCGGGCCGGATGTGCTGCGCGCGATCAAATCTGACGAACGATTCCAGGACATTCCGGTCATCATGATTTCGGGTGTCGAGGAGGTGGGGGGTGTGGCGGCATCCATCGGGCTGGGTGCGGCGGATTACGTGGCCAGTCCGTTCGATCCGGTATTGCTGAGGGCGCGCATCGAGGCGTGTCTCGAAAACAAACGGCTCCGCGAGCAGGAGATTGCATTCCTTCGGCAGATCCAGCGGGAAAAGGCCCATTCGGATCAGCTCGTGAACGTCGTGATTCCACTGGGCGTCTCGTTGCTGGAGGAGCGTGACCTGAACAGGCTTCTGGAACGCGTGTTGATGGAGGCGAGGAAACTCGCGGGCGCCGACGGCGGCACGCTTTACTTGCGGACTGCGGACGACCAATTACGCTTCATGATGGTGCGCAGCGACTCGCTCAACATCATCATGGGCGGCACGAGCGGCGTCGAGGTGCCGTTTCCTGCGCTGCGGCTTTACGATGCGCAAACGGGCGCGCCCAATCACAGTCACGTTGCCTGCCACGCTGCTTTGACGGGAGAAACAATTAACATTCCCGATGCATATATCGCCGACCAATTCGATTTTCACGGCACGAAGGCGTTCGATCAACAGACTGGCTATCGTTCGCAGTCGTTCCTGACCGTGCCGTTGAGGAACCAACACCGCAAGGTGATCGGCGTGCTGCAACTCATCAATGCAATGGATCCGGAGACGAAACGCGTCATTGCCTTCGATCGTGCCTTGCAGCAATGCGTGGAATCCCTGTCGCAAATCGCAGCGGCGGCGTTGGAGAACCTGATCAGGCAATCGTAGCCGCCGACGGGTGTGAGATTCGCGCGAGACGCGCACGAAACAGGAATGGCGTTTGCGTCACGACTGCTTCGTGTGGTGCCGGCTGCCGCCGAGGGTGAACTTCACGATGGAAAAATCATCGTCGAAAACATCAGAAGCCTGCATGGCTCTCGCGTATTTCAGGACCGTCTCGATTTCCGACTGGCCGTCGGAGGGTGGGCGCGTCAGCATCGTGATTAAATCGGCGATGTCCCACATCGTGCCGTCGGGGCGTGTGATCTCGTAGACGCCATCACTGAAGAGATACAGGTGCGCGAACGGCCCGACCGGTTGGGTGAGTTGCTGGTAGCAAACGTCCCGCCACATGCCAATGACCGTGCCGGGCGCCTTCAACTCCACCACTGCCGCCGACTCACGATTGTCGCCCGTCAACAGAATCGCCGCCGGGTGGCCGCCGCAGGCGTGGGTGATCTCACGCCGGGCTTTGTTGAACACGCCATACCAGATCGTGAAATACATGTCGTTCTGGCGGTCCATTTGGAAGACTTCATTCAACCCGGACAGTACCGCCGCCGGCTTCTTGAAGTTCGTGGCCGCCAGTGTCTGCGACCGGAGCACGTTCATCACCGAAATCGAGAGCAGTGCCGCGCCCACACCGTGGCCGCAGACATCGAGCAGATACATTGCGAGATGATTTTCGTCGAGCCAGTGATAGCCGAATGAGTCGCCACCCAGCGATGTGGAGGGAATAAAGCGCCACTCGGTCTGGATGTCGCCCGTCATCGGCGGCGGCAGCAGTGCACATACGTAGGCGGCGGCCTCGGCCAATTCTGCCGCAAGACGGGCCTGGCTTTCCTGCAGGGCGCAATGCGCGGCGCGTTCCTTCTCGCGCAGTTGCTTTTTCTCCAAACACGAGCGGATGCGCGCGCAGAGCAACACGGGATTGAACGGCTTGGGCAGATAGTCATCGGCGCCAAGCGCGATGCAGTGTGCCACACTGTCCAGATCGTCCAGCGCCGCAATCATGATGACCGGCAATTCACGCCACTGTTCGCTGGACTTCAGTCGCTCCAGCAACTGGGTGCCATTCATCTCCGGCATGATGATGTCCAGCAACAAGAGGTCGAAACGTTCGCGCTCCAGCCGCTCCATCGCCTTGCGGCCATCTTCCACGGTCACAACGGCGAAGCCTTCTTTTTCCAATCGGCGCGCGAGCACGTCGCGGCCCAAAGCGTCATCGTCCGCTACCAGCAGCCGTGGCGCGGCGTTTGCCTGCGTGGCATTGGGAAGGGAATTCACAGGGGAAAGACCGGCATTCTAATCTCAGACCGGCAAAAACGGGGCGATGCCTGTCGGGAAAACTTCTCCCGCTGGGCGCCCCGATGGCGCTCTGGATCGTGTCGGCGTGTCGTTTTGCATGGTTTGTTCGGACTTCGTCGACATCGTAGCCCCGGCTTCCGCGAACACAAGCCCCGAATCCCCCGCTGCAAATCGCGCATCGCTGACAGACAACAGAATCAGCGATGTTTTGGCTGCGTCTCACTTTTCCGGTCGAGAATCGCCGGTTGCGCGAAAGCGCCGCTCATCGTTTGCGGGAGAACGCGGACAGTGCCCGCCTTGTTGCAGAAGTAGAGCTGTGACGGCGAGGACTTGTTGTTTCCGTCGCCGTCGGCCCAAAGCCCGTAGAAATCGGGATGAGCGTCCACGGGTCGCCGCACGTGGCAATGATTGTAGGGGCTGCCTGTGGTGAGTTGCTTGAGTTTCTTCCACGTGGATCCCTGGTCGTTGCTGGTCCACATGGCGATTTCGCCGCCGGTCCTCCACCGTTGGGGGCCGGGTTCCGTCGGACCGATAATCCGCCAGATCCCATCGTCTTCGATGTAGAGCGACCCGCAGTCGAAGTTGTGCGACGACGTGGTGACTGCGTGAAATGCCCAGCGGTCGCCAACCCAATGCGCGACCGTCCATGTCCGCGGCCCGCCGGGTCCCTCGTTGGTCTGCCCCGCGGGCGAGGTCAGGAACAGGATCGCGGGCCGTCCCTGCCGGTCGAACGTCAAGTGCTGCAGGTACACCTGTAAATGCTCGCCCCAGAAATCGCGCACCAGCGCCCGGCACTTGACCTCCCGAATCGGCGGCGTGAAGTCCTTTCCGTCGGCCGTTTGCCAGGTCTTGCCCACGTCGTCGCTTTGCAGGTAGAAGAAATTCGAACGATCCCTCGTTCGCCCGATCCAGTTGTTCATGACTGTGGCCACGCGAGAGCCGTGCGCCCCGGTAAACTGATAGATGCCGTGTCCGTAAGTGTTACCTTCGCTGCCCATCGTCCACGCATTCAACTGGCCGGGCGTTTTCCAGGTTTCACTGTCTGCCAGCTTCTTGCCGTCGGGACTGGTGATCCAAAAGGATTCTCGCGCATGGTCGTATCGAGTGAGAAAGACGAAGAAACCCTTCTTCGGAATCCACCACGGGTTCGGGTAGGTCATCGGCGTCGCGATGACCTGCTCGAAACTCTCGACACTGTAGGGTTTCCTGGCGCGATAGACGTAACCCAGGTCGCTGTGGCCGCTCACGAAAACCCACACATAGCCGCCGCCGTCAACGGAGAGGGTCGGGTTCCTGTAAGCATCGGAGACCTGACCCGGTTTGAGATTCCACTCTCCCCAATCATGGACGATCGTGGGCCTTGGCACCACGTCGCGCTCATGATCGTAATAAGACGCCATGGCCTGCAATTGCCGCTTGCCGGCGACGGTGCCGCCGTAAACAAAGAAAGTCTTCTTAACCTCCGGTCGATACACGGCCGAGGGTGAATGTTGGGAAGGGAACAACGCAAACCCGCCTCCATATTCCTTGCCGCCATACCAAATCCCGCGATAGCCGTCGGCGGTGGGAGAAGTTGCAGGGGGAGATTTCTCACGTTCCGCTGTGGAAAGCAGAATGATGAGCGACATGACCACTAATACGAAGAGGTTCTTTCTCATCAGACCATTCCTTTCATTCCCGGCGGCTGCCGTACGGCTGGATCGAACTCCGTCAGCATCGTAGTCGCGACCCCTGCGAACACAAGCGCGGAATCCCCCGCCGCTGGTGGCCAATCAGATCGTGGAGTCCGAAAATGCGCCCCCGGTTCTCTGATTCTCTTCCAGAATGCGGGTCATGGGTTGGAGATGACGGTCACGGATTTGAGCGCGAGGGAGTGCTTGCCTTCACGGGTGACAATGGCGAAGCCCAGGTCATAGACGCCAGCGGCTTTGAAACGGGTTGTGCGGGGACAGACCGTCAGTTTGATCTCGCACGTCTGGCCGGGAGAAAAGGTCCCGACACGCGCATCGGCATCGCGAATGGTCTTCATGTCGAAACCGAGATTATCAACAAAACCGACAGGCCACAGGCGCACGTCGTGGAAGGTCGTGGAGGAGGTGTTGACGGCTCGCAAAGTGACGATCTGGGTGGAGCCATAGGACATCTGGAGGTTGCAGATGACTTCAGCCTTAATGCGGTCGCCACCGTTTCCCTCGCGATCATTTGGGAGAAAGACACCGTTGTTAGCGCCCCATTCGTCGAACTGTTGGATGGGACGGACGCGGTCGCCCCATCCGGCGGGTTTGTCGCGATTGACCTGGTTTCCATCGGCATCGACGAGGGTGAGAATCTTTGCGAAGTCACGGTAGGCCAGAGTGCTGAAGGCGTTCCATAATACCTCCTGGCGAACGATGTTTTTCAAGTCGGGCCTGAATCTCATGAATTCGCTCATGTAGAGGTGCACCTTGCGACCGGACGACTGGACCATGGCGCGGACGTAGGACGGCTCGCCGGAGTAAAGGTGGAAGGCGACGCCGTCAGCATATTGCAAGACGCCCTCGGCGATGAGAGGTGGAAGCATCTTCCCGGCGTCGGCGACAAGGATCTTGGCGTCAGGGTCGATGACTTTGGCGACTTCATGAAAATGTTTTATCCAGAGGACATAGGCTTTGTAGCCTCCGATCAGTGCATCCTGATCAGGCATGTCAATCTCGTTCATGATTTCATAAATGAGCCCCTTGCCCTTGAGTTTCGTGGCGAGTTGCGCGGCGAAATCGCGCCACGTCTGCCACGAATCCGGGGGATAGAGCCAATGGCGGTTATGAACGTACTGGGGACCAAAATAGGGATCCCCCACGCCATTGCGATTGCCCGGATTGGCGAAGCGTTGAGGGTCATCGCGGCTGGATTTGTCGTGATTGTTCTGATGCAGAGGATGCGACCAATCGGGCGAGCCGCGGAGACAGAGCTGGGTCTGAAGACCATAGTAGGCCAGGTTCTCGACGCCATCGCGGATTGCGTTCAGCGATTCTTCATAATCGCCCGTGCCGCCATTGGCGTCGGAGTTCCAGATGATTGCCTGATGCTGGGTGGCCGGATAGTGGGCATTGCGGTCGTTCCAATACGTGAAAAGACGGACCATGTTAAAACCGGCGGCGCGGAAGAGTTTGTGGGCGCTATCCATGATCAGCTTGGAGACGTATCCGCCCGGAGCTGTCGGCGCATATTCGGGCTGAAACATATTGGCCGCCACACCGACGTAGTGAATGCCGTCAGCCGTCTCAAAAGCATTCCATTCTTCGGTGGTGAAACCGGGCCCGCCGACCGTGGCTGTGGTGATTTCGACGTCGCTGAGCCACACCTCGCCTTGAGCATTGTCGAAAGAGAGAATCAATTCGGCGTTGTTGTTCCCGTTCGCCAGGCGTTTGTGGGGATGTGTGCTGACGACGGCACAGAGGGGCTTGTGTGCGCAGGTGAATCCATTGACGATGGTGTCCGCGCCGCCAAAGTGTTCGAAGCCGATTTCGTAGGGGTCATCGGGATCAAGGATGCGCAGACGCAAGCGACAGGCGCCGCGTGTGAGGTTGTTTCTCAAATAGTATTTCACGCACCAGAAGGCGAGGTCCTTGCCCTTGACCGCCCGGGTGGTTCTTGCGGTGGGGCGAATCGAAAAAGCGGGACTCTTCACCAACCCGCTCGCGCCGGTTGCGGTGATCTTCAATGAATTCTTGTCGAGAGGTTTGACGCGGCGGTCGTTGGCAAGGGTGATTCTCTTGCTCGTCGCGTGATAGCCGCCATCGTTGACGGAGAAATCGGGAACGTGAATATCTTCCGCAGACGCAGCGATGTCGAAGATGGCAATGAGACTGATGAGCGCGCATCCCGGAAGGATGGGGATTCTGATTTCGGGCCACCCGCGTTGGGGACTTCGTATCGGCGTGTTGTTTTGCATGGCTTGATCGAACTTCGCCGGCATCGTAGCCGCGACCCCTGCGAACACAAGCGCGGAATCCCGCGTTGCGAATCACTCGTCGCAAGCAGAGCCAGCCGATCAGATCCGTGTTCGCGCCGGGGGGATTTTTTGCGCTTGCGTCAGGCGGTCGGGCTGCGAAGATGTCGTCAAACAAAAATGAGCCGCCTCGTTTACATTCTTAATGGTCCCAACCTGAACCTGCTTGGCAAACGTCAGCCCGATATTTACGGCCGCGAGACCCTGGCCGATGTCGAGCGCGATTGCCGCGCCCTTGCCGCCGAACTGAAGCTCGACATCCGTTTCCACCAAAGCAACCGCGAGTACGAGATCATCGATTGGATTCACGAAGCGCGCGAAACCGCCTGTGGTATCGTCATCAACCCGGCTGCATTCACCCACACATCGGTGGCGGTGCTGGATGCGCTCAACACCTTCGACGGACCCGTGATCGAGGTGCATATCTCCAACGTCCATAAGCGCGAGGAATTCCGTCACCGTTCCTTCGTCTCGCTGCGCGCGGATGGCGTGATCGCCGGGTTAGGCACGCAAGGCTATCAGCTTGCGCTGCGGCGTGTGGCGCAACTCATCGCCCCAAAGGGCAAGTAGAATGGTGGACGGAGCGAACCCGGTCCGGCTCGCTGTGCTCGGCGCCGGGCTTATCGGCAGCCGGCATATCGAGCACGTCCTGAACGAACCATGCTCCGAGCTGGTGGCGATTGTCGATCCGTTGCCTGTCGGCAAGACGCTGGCGGAGAAGAAGGGGGTTCGTTGGTATCCCGATTTTGCAGCGATCCCGCCCGCTGATCGGCCGGAGGGCGCGATCATCGCGACGCCGAACAAGATGCACGTCGCGAACGGGTTGGAATGCATCGCCGCCGGCGTGCCGATTCTGGTGGAAAAGCCATTGGCTGACAATGTCGCGGACGCGACAAAGCTGGTCGAAGCCGCCGAGAAGGCTGGCGTTCCCCTGATGGTCGGCCATCACCGGCGCCACAATCCGCTGATTCAAGAGGCGAAGAAGGCGATCGACACGGGACGGTTGGGACAGGTCATTTCGGTGCAGGGGACGTGCTGGTTCTACAAGCCGGACGACTATTTCGACATTACCTGGCGGCGGGAAAAAGGCGCCGGTCCGGTTTTCCTGAATCTGATCCACGACGTGGACCTGCTGCGCCATCTGTGCGGTGAGGTGGTTGCGGTCCAGGCGATGGAGTCGAACGCGCGGCGCGGCTACGCAGTGGAGGAAACTGCGGTGATCCTGCTGCGCTTCGCCAGCGGTGCGTTGGGCACAGTCAATGTCTCCGACACGATCGTCGCGCCCTGGAGCTGGGAGTGCACGGCCGGGGAAAATCCCGTGTATCCGCATACCACGGAAAGCTGTTACGTCATCGGCGGCACACGCGGGTCGCTGACTGTTCCGTATCTGGATCTGTGGCACAACCCGGCGAAGCCAAGCTGGTGGGAGCCACTGGCGCGCGAGCGCCTGTCGTTCAAGGGCAAGGACCCGCTGGGGCTGCAAATTCAAAACCTGTGCAATGTCATCCGGGGCCGGGCGCAGCCGGTTGTCTCTGGACGCGAGGGGGTGAATGCACTGAAGGTCATCGCCGCAGTAAAAGAGGCCGCCGCGACGGGCGGCAAGGTCAACGTCTCATTGTGACCCGCACCCTCGATTTCACCCTGGTCGTCGACGGGGTGTCGAGTCTGTCTTAAGGTTTGGGCGCAACGACGACGCTATACATGCAGAAGGTCCCGCCCTTCATGCGTTTGAATTCCGGGTCTTCGGCCATCTGTTTCGACAGGTTGCCATTGAGCGTAATCGCGCCGGCGGGGAAATCCTTCGCGAACAACGTGAAGTAACCTTTCAGGGTTGTCGCGTTGGTGTCTTGTCGCGTCACTTTCCAGCGCGTATCCGTGAATTCCCGAAGCCAGCCTGGCAGAAAGCGGAGCTTGTCGCCATAGACCACATATACCGTCACCGGCACGTTGACGCGGAAGGTCAGGCACGGCTGATCTTCGGAGATGAATTTGTCATTGCCGGCGGTTTTGATCACCGTTTTGCCTTTGAGGGACTCCGGAATGAAATTGAACGTGTAGTCGCGGTCAATGTATTGCAGACCGCCGGGAACGAAACGTCCGGCCTCCGCCACATACGGTTTCCCTGACGCAGCGCGCAGTTCGGTGATCGCCAGTTCCTCCGCCATGCCGGTGGGCGCGAGCCCGATCAACAGCAACAGCACCCCAATGGTTCGGAACCCGCCGTGCGATAATAGTGTGTGAATCATGGATTTTCCGTTTGGTGTGAATGTTTACAGCGATTTGCAGGCATGGATGCCACCTACGCGCTCCACGGCTCGCGCATTGCCCGCGAGCGGGGCCCGGCTTGACTCAATACCCTCGGTAAACTCTGTCCAAGTCGCGCAATATCCCAATCAAAGCACATCGTCCGTCGTCGAGGTTCAAGTGCCATGTTGGAGCCTGACTGTCTGTTCTTGACGAACGGCGCTGCCTTAGAACCCGGCAGATTTCGCATATTCTCTCCACTTTTGAATAATCTGCTGTTCAGGGATGCCGCCAATCATCGAGGCACCGTATGAGTCAAGATTCGTCAAGCGCCGCAGCGCCATCTCCACATACGCCTTGTAATATGGGCCCATTGTTGGTTCTGCGGCCAGAGTCGTGTAAAGGGTGATCAGTGCAGGCACATCGCGTTTGTCCACGTAGAGTTCGAGCGTCCGAAGCGTTTCACTCAGCGGCAATCCCGGTTCCAAAGCCTTCTGGTTCTCCTCCAAGCTTCTATGCATGTCTAATAATTGCAGTGTCATCTTGGCCCCTGCAATGGCTTCAATGAGCAACTCGCCACATCGACGTTGCTTGTTCGATTGCCACCATGCATCCCAATCTATCACAGCCGTCGGCTTGAAGATCTCGCCAGAGAAACCGAAGTATCTGCCCGTAATCTCCCGAAGGTGGCGAAAAGCCACATTACAAGATGTTACGTTCTTATCTCGTAGCAGGATTAGGTCGCGTTCCACCGCCTGCCTGAACCATTCGTCGCGAGAGCGATTCTTGTTATCTTGCCACCATTCGCTCCAGATTTCCGACAGCATCTTTCCGGCAGGGGCGTCCTTTATCAGAGCCTCGGTTTTTTGGAACGTCGCCACACTAAGCCAATGATTGGCTTGCCTCGAAATAGCGGACGATCCCGAACGGTAGGCGTTTACTGAACCCGTGAGAGGAATCACATGGGCAATGAGGCATGTAGGATGGAGGCGAGAGATCGCGGTGAAGAGAGTTCTTTTGTCTTCGTCCGACTCGGATGACAAGATGCGAGCCGCCGGCTCCTCGGCCACGGCTTCTTCGTGAATCTGGAACAAAGCAGCGATGGCCCGAGCGCGAACCCAGATATTCTTGTCCTGAAGCACGCGGATCAAGACCGGTTTTACTTTCGGAGAGGAGATTTCCTGCAACCCATGAACGGCAGATGCGCGCCATGTTGCGTTGGTATCGTCAATGAGTGCCGTCAACGGCTCAATGGCATTTTCACCCCCTGCACACAACGCCCCCCAAGCCATGTTCAACTTTCTGCCCGAACCGTGCCGGACAGTGTCGATCAATTCCGGGAAGGCATCTTTACCTAAACGCATAAGGCCCACAAAGTCTTCGTTCTGCAGACATTTTTGTGTGGGATTCTTGGGCGCGAACTTCACCACCTCTTTCCCTTTGATCATTTGCCCCGTTGTAATGTCGAAAACAAATGTCTCGCCCGCGATCCGTGTCATTCGAGGTCGGTTGTTTACGCGTTCAATCTTCAAATCAGCCAGGACCGTGACACTCAGATGTTTCTTTGCGTCGTCGAAAGAGACGTTCTCCCGCCACTCGAAATGGGAAACGCTATGGGGCAGGCTCAAAGGGTCTGACACGAGCTGGTTGATCTTGTATTCACGCTGGAGTTTCCCGTCGGCGTAGAAAGCGACAGCCAGATTGTCGCTGTTGCGGGCCCAAGGTCCCATCCTGACCAAGTGACGGCCATCAGAACTTACATAGACCTCGAATGAATGCCAATCTATAGTCCAAAGCGGTTGATCTGGATTGCTTTTCAGATACAAACCGGCTTTAGGATACCGAGAGCGGATTTCGCTGTTGAACCTCCCAAAAGGCGTGCGAGAAAGTACGACCATGACATATTTTCCGTCAGCTACCTCTTCAACGTAGTCTCTAGGTGCCACTTCGCTGTCGGCGTGGATGTTAACCACTGTCCCGAAAAACAAGGTCGCAAGCCCAAAAACAGCGCGTCGAAGGACAGTAATCAGTAAATGGTTTGTTGTCATGGATGCCACCTACGCGCTCCACGGCTCGCGCATTGCCCGCGAGCGGAAACGATTGGCTTCTGGATCGTTGATAAACTCCGCCTTGACCGGATCGAATTTCAGGCTTCGCTTGAGCCACATGCAAATGTTGGCGGCATGCACGGTGGTCATGGAACGATACATGACCTCTGGATTGGCCACCGTGAGCCGGCGCGACTTGATGCAGTCGAGAAAGTTCCGCGCGTGGTTCATCGGACACTGTGTGCGAGCCACGTAGTCGGCAATCACCTTCTTGAAGCCGCCCAACAGGGCGGGCGAGGAAGCGCGCGAGGAGTCGTGGCTGTCCCCCGAGTTGGCGACCCAACCCTCGCTGCCGTCAAACCGCTGGCCGGAATAGCCCGGCCAACATTCGTTGCTGCGCGCCAGGATCATCTTCACCCCGTTGGCAAAGCGGGTGACCAGACCGTCGCCATACGGGTTGTCCACATATTCGTATTCGATTGCGGAAGTGTGCTGCGCGCCGATGCCTGCCTGGACCTGGACCAACGTGTGCGCGCCCCATTCGCCGATGCAACTGGCGTGGAAATCGTAGTGGCCTCGCCACCTGCCGTGAATGTAAGCGGAGTTGTAAGGCCGCCACGGACTCGGGCCGAGCCATGCATCCCAATCCACTTCATCCTTCGACGGCTCCGGTTCCGCAGGCAGCCAGTCGTGGCGCATCAGCGCATCGTCCCACGGGGCGATCTGCGCATAGGCCGTATGCAGTTTCCCAAGGCGGCCGGAACGGGCCATCTCAATGCCGAACACGCGACTGGCCATGCTCAGGCCCTGGGTGCCGCTCTGATATACGCGCCCGTATCGTTGCGCCGTTTCCACCACCTTCTGGCCTTCGGCGATGGTCATGCACGAGGGTTTTTCGCAGTAAACATCCTTGCCAGCCCGCATCGCCATCACGGATGCCAAGCCATGCCAGCGGTCGCCGGTGGCGATCAACACCGCGTCAATATCTGCGCGCAGGGCGAGAAACTCGCGAATGCCGGGATACATCGCGCAGTCCTTGTTGCCATACCTGTTGTCCACCAGATTCTTGATCGCCTCGCGCCGGATTTTTCTGGCGTCGCAGATGGCGACGAATTGCACATCCGGCTCAACGAGCATCGAGTTCAGATCGGTCGTGCCCCGCCCACCTAGCCCGATGCCGCCCAGAAGAATGCGTTCGCTGGGCGCTACGGCTCCGTCCCTGCCGAGAGCGCGCGCGGGGATAAGAAACGGCATGGCAAGCACGCCGGCTGCGGCGGTTCTAAACACTTCCCGCCGCGTCAGCCGCGCCGGGTTTGAACGATGGGACTGGGTTGTCGTTGCGCGCGCTGGGTTGGTCATGTCGGGTGCTCTTGTGGAGGTGGTTTACGGCTTCATGAAATCATTGGCTTGTGGAGCGGCCTGCTCGATGTTTGGCGTGATGTTGGCGTCCACCTTCCCCAACACCCACGACAACCCACCCAACAGGATCTGTGCGAACATTTTGCTCGTCCACACGTCTTCGCGATGGCCCAGGGAGGTGTAGAACACGCGCCCCTTGCCGTGCATCCGTGCCCACGTGGATGGGAAAGGCGGCCGATCGTAACACCGCCGGTCGGCCGGCTTGTCCTTGTTCATTCCCGCGCAGTCCTGGACGAGGATCACATGGAGGTTCTTGGCGAAATGCATCAGGGAGAACCATTCCTCCATCAGGGAAAACGATTCACCCAATCCTTGCGCGCCAGGAAACTGCGGCGAGGACACCTTGATTCGCGCCACCTGCTGGCTGCCGTGTCCCAGGCAATCAGCTCCACCGGCTTCGGGCAACAGCCAGAGGCCGGGATGGATCGCCACGAAGGGTTTGCCGCCACGCACGGCCGCATCGAGGCGCTTCCAGCCGCGATCGGAAAGAGGTGCGCTGTGATCCTTGCTGTCCGGCTTCATCAGGTCGGCCGGTCTGCCGCACGAATACGAAACGATGGCTGCGTATTGATCCAGATCGCCGTCGAAGACCGTTCCGTCCTTGGTGCATTCGGCCTCGCAGTCAAGTTGCCGGACCATGTCCGCGAACGTTCGCTCGGCCAGCGACAGCGATTTGCCCTCGCGATGGACGACGGAATGCTCAAAGAGCACGCTGCGGCTGAAAAAGAGAATGCGGCGCCGGCGCGGGTCGGTTGCGGGGTTGGCAAGGGCGGCGGACCCGCCGAGCACCCATGCGGCCAGGGATTGTAGAGCTTGTCGGCGTTTCATTGGCAGTGACATGAGAGGGGATAGAGGTTTTGTTTTTACCACCTGTAAAGGCGGTGCTGATTTACGGCCTGTTGGCAAAACCCAACTGCACGGCGCTCGAACGGCGCTTTCAATGACGCCAGCGTATCGTCTTGCATGGCCTGATTGAATTCCAGCGGCATCGTAGCAACAGCTACCGCGGACGCAACCACAGAATCCTCCGCTATGAGTCGCCGGCTATCGCGGCGGTCCGCCGATCGAGTCGAAGCGGACATGGACCAAACCGCCGGCGCCCCAAATCTTCGTGACGTGGTTGCAGGCCGCCAGAAGGTCCGCGTCGGAGACCCAGTAGGGGGAATACCACTCCCGATCCACATCGAGGATCAGAACGCGATGGGTCGCGCTGTCGTAGGCCCCAATTGGCGAGACGTGGGCGTAGGGTCCCCCTCCAGCGCCGGTCAGATCATCCTGAACGAAATGGACCAGCAGGAAATCCGACGGATTCTCTTCGTTGGCCCGAAGGATCTCCTGGAATTCCTTCAAGGAACGCGTTTGGAATCTGTGGGCTGCGACTTGTGCGCGGACGTTCTGGCTGCGGGCCGTTTCCTCGACCGCGATTCTGAGCTCGTCCAACGCAAGCCCGTGCTTTCCTTGAAAACCTTCCTTGGACACC